>Ga0214545_1011875_pt1 | contig 11749 bp, 7 predicted proteins | sample CNSS4metaG_FD_160064 | JGI IMG/M metagenome (GOLD analysis project Ga0214545, IMG submission 160064) | Root nodule microbial communities from cowpea collected in UCLA plant growth center, Los Angeles, California, USA - CNSS4 | ecosystem: Host-associated > Plants > Roots > Nodule | place: USA... | reverse complement strand
ATATATATATATATATATATATATATATATATATATATATATATATATATATATATATATATATATATATATATATATATGGTTTTCAATAATGAAAATCTCATAATATTTAATTTTTATATTATTTCAATAATATATTATTGTAAACTTTGAAATAAAATTTGTCATGTTAATTATATATTTTTTCAAAAGACAAAAGATTCATCTAAAAAAATAGAGAAATAAGAAGTGTTGATTTCTTTTTCTTTCCAAATTGCATAAGGACTTTTATGTAAAATTGATCTAATCAATACCATGTTTTGCACATAAAAAATAATATTCTAAGTCTATACTCATCTCTTATGTGGAGTTATGCTATTGCTTTCATCTCAATTTGTTTAAGTATTTTCAGTAAAGAAATTTGTGAAAATTTTCATTCTTTTTACGCTCTCCAATTTCAAATTCAGTGTCATGGTCACTTCTCATGCATGAGATTCAAAATAATATTTATGCCTTTAATCTTTTATAGAATATCTCAAACATCTTGAAATACTTCTTTTGTTGGAGGAAGTAAATTTATATAAGTTCATTATAGTCATCTATTTGACAAGTTCATATTTTTTTCACTCTATGATTTAACGTCTTAATTTGTCCAAACATATTCATATGCAAGAGTTACTACGGTTTAGAATACTTTTGGAAGATTAAAAGAACTTTTGATTTGTATCTCTTTCTTCCATGTTTCACAGAGAATGAGTTTTTCAAAAAATGTTTAGCATTCCTTATAGTTAGTTTTTCCTAGAAATTTTTTAAATTTGATTTATATTGACATCACTAACTTTTTGTGCTAAATCCATCTCCCATCTTCTTTCTTTGGAAAGCAAATATGTTGCCTTCTTCTTACTTAGATATATTTCCATTAGAATCTAATCCAAGAAAGTTATGTTTAGTAAAATATAATCCAATATTTTCATTGTACGTATACTAACATCTAATCTGAATCTTTAAACGACCTTTAGACTTGGTCGAGTCAGCTCGAACTTCAATCTGGACCTACTTGTCTTTAACTTCTACATAGGCCAATCTACGATGTCCTTCGACCTGAAACGATTCGGCTTGACCTCTAGTCTAAATCGATTTGACTGAGCCTTTTGCTTAAGGTGTCTCGACTAAGGCTTCAATTTAAGTTGTCTAGGCTCGAACTTCGTCAGTGGGAGTGAAAAGGAGTGGAATTTCAAAATTCTTTTTTTTAGAGTATTTGGATTTCTTCTTTTTTATTCATTTGAAATACCTTCCAAATTTTGTTAAATTCTAATTTCTTTCTAATTACTTTATCCAAATAAGTCATTTTAGTTAAAGAATTTTAAATTATTCAAATAAATGAACTACCCTTCTAAATTACCTCATCTAAACATAACATAAGAGTCAAGATAAAAAACAATTTAAATATATCTTTCTCCTTTAACCTTCTAAGACACACAAAATCATAACAGAGTTTTGAGCTCCAAAGGGAAAAATATATTGGATATGATCATTGAACCTAACAATGTCATTTGTGAGAACCAAAATGAGATTCCAAACACAAATCCTAGTTCTCCAAGGAAATTGAAACCTCATTCCCTTAGTATTCAACAAGGGAAAATGAAAAAGTAGTTTTTAAGATGAACTCTCATTTCCATTATACCTCGACTGCGAGTTTGTTGTAGTAAGTCTAATAGTCTTACATTATTTAGAAATCAAAATCAAGAAAAAATGTAAATATAATTTCCTCTTGAACCTTCGAAAACATCTTTTAAAGATAATTATGGTAGAGTTTTTTTTTAATAGATAATATCACGTATACAATGTTATCTCAATGAACTTGTAATAAAACTTAGAGTAAATTTGTGAAAATTTTCTTCCACATCTTTTATAAAATAATTTAAAATTTTATTTTCAAGTTTATGCATACATTATTTAAAATTCATAAAAATCAATTTCATTTTTCATATTTCCCTCGTTTAGAAGAGATTGTAAAAGTGTGGAGGGTAATGAGATTCATACTATTATTGAAAATAATAAAGTCAATAATAACGGGAGTAAAACAATAACTCCTGATGCATGAAAGTAGAGAAGATCCTTCTCTTTCACCAATAGAATTTTCTAGCATGTCAAATCTTAATAAAAAAATTAACTTTTTTTGCATCAAATCAAAGTAAATGCTTCACCCTTAACCATCAATTATGAGAATACGTAACCCATTAGCTACATAGTAGTCCTCTAACATCCTTAGCCAGCCACACCAACATTATGAGAAAATCGACACTCCTCTATAATATGGGACCATAACATTAATTCTTCAAATGGTTTTCCAACACAATATCTCACCTAGTATGTGGTGAACAAAACTACAACGATGCTGACGATTGCCGTGACACACCTTCATTTCAATTATGTACCGTTCTTCTATTCTTGTAATTACGTTATCCTCCCATTTTCTCCATTATTACATATTTGCCTTGTTAACTTTTTGTTTTTCAAAAGAATATGTACACGTTCTTCCTCTAAAACTGTTTAAGAAAAAGTCTTCAATCGTACATTGCATTTTCTCTGTTTTTCTTACTAAAAAGAGCAAAAGAGACATACACTAATAGCACTCGTAGAGACTTCATAAATATTATAAATATAGATACTTCATAAATATTATATATATATATATATATATATATATATATATAAATATTAATTATAGTAAAATTAAATCATATTATTATTGGATAGTTTATCTACTGCCACTTGCTATGATATTTGTTTCTATACCAAGTGTCACTATAGTAAATGGTAAGTTAATTTAAGAAGAATCATCTTAGAGAATGTATATAAATAACATTTTTATATATATATCACACATAAAAAAATTATAACCAAATCACTTTCAATTAAGATGTTTAATGTGACATGGTAATTTGTTTAACTCGATATATTTTGAAAGATTTATTAAGCATATCTCATCAATGATTAATAGAGGTGTCAATTTGGCTCCTAGTCTATGGGTCAGTCCCGACACACTCTTCACAAAATTCCTTTTTAGGGGGGTTCCAAATGAGGGGGCCAAAAAAAAGCCTCAGTCCCCAAAGCCCTCTCTCTAGTGGGTTAAGACTATAAAGTTGGGTTAGACCCCCAAATAATACTACATTAAGCCAGAGTCAAAGATCAAGCCGAGCGACCCGGACGGGTCCGAAGACCTAGACAGGCCTGACGACCCGGACAAGCATGATGACTCGGACGGGCCCGACGATCCGGACGGGCCCAACGACACAGATGAGCCCGAAAACCTGAACAGACCCGATGACCCGAACAGACCCAATGGGTTGGCCCGCTCGGATCGTCGGGCATGTTCGAGTCGTCGGACCCGTCTAGGTCATAGAGCATGTCAAGGTCGTCATGCTTGTTGGGGTCGTTGGGCAAGTTTGGGTCGTTGGGCCTATTCGGGTCGTCGTGCTTGTCCGGGTCGTTGTGTTCGTCCCACAGATAATAATATATTTTAAAAAATAATATATTTTCATGTTGAAGAAGAAAACCCATGGGTTGGTCCTGACCCACATGGCTTTTGTGGGGTTTTTTGTCCTGTGGGCTTCTTTGATGGGAGCTTTTTTTTGATGTGAACTTTTTTGACCCTAACCCACATGAGCCAAGGCCAAATCCTGTGGGCTGGGCCAAATTGACACCTCTAATGATTAACATATGATTTATGAGAAACATAATGATAAAAGCCAACATTTCTTATCTCATAGTCATTTGTCTCTAATATAAAAAATTATGATACAATAGCCTCTTTCATTTTCTCATCATCTGAGTTCTTACGTACGTGATTAAATAATTAAATAATTAAATAATCAGTTAAACATTAAAAAAAATCCTTTAGGATAACATTTCCACAAAGGAAAACACATTCATGAAAGATAACATGTTATAAAAACATTATAATATATACCACCATATATATGTCATACCAATGCGTATATTTAATCATTAATACATTATCAAATAGGGAGCTCATACATTTATAAAAATATATAATTAATCTAACATATAAGTCATTATCATTATCATTATCATTATTAATTAAGTGTTGCTTAGGTACATTTTTTTTCTTGAACAACTTTTCTTTCTACAATTGAGAAAAATATCCTAATTTGAACAGTCTTATATCGCTTGAGCAAGACAAGTCCATAAAGCAAAATTGATTCTATCTCTCCCTCACTCAAACACTTATTCTACGTTTGAGTGAATCATATATGTGCAAAAAGCTTATAAGTGATACATATGTTGTGTCACCTGTAATAAGTTCCAGAAACCTAAGATCTTTTATAGTGCTTAAGTGACCTTATCATCACTTGAACATTAACAAGTAATTCCATGGTCTACCATGTGTTTATGAACCCATGCCCCATTGTCAAGACTCAACATTTGAGCAACCATGATGTTGTTTGAGCATCATCTCTGCTCAAGCAATAGCGAGTGATACATATATGTTAGAAATTCGAATGTACATTTAAATTTTACATTGAATATAAATGAAAAAGTTTTTGGGTTAGAGATGATGTCATAGTCTCTTATATGGGTTGACTCATGGCTCATTGGTGCTAAATCTCCATGAATCCCCTTTCAAAAGTCTTAATAGTAGTATAAAAGATTATGGTTTATCTCAATGAAGGACTGAAACGAGTATGTGGATGAAGAATCCTAGGTTACAAAATCATTTGTCAAAAGTCTTTCAGACATGATTTCAAGAGAGAATGTCCCCCTTTGTGATAAAATGACAATACAAGTAAAGATCAGTAGTAATACCTATGTTTTGAATTGTTTCTACTCGAGGATGGATGTATCAATTGGAAGAGACTACACCTGAGGGAGAGACTTTTAATAATCCAATTGTGACACCTATTACCTTATGGTTTTAGGTAAAAGATATTGTCATAGTCTTTTATATTGGTTTACTTATTAGTCATTAGTTTCGTAGTCACACATTTTTGACTTTTAACATCTAAATTTACCAATTTCATTACTTATTTACAAAAATGATTTACTTATACACATAATATATAATCACATCTACAAAATTTTGGTTCATATTTATATTAGACTTAATTAGTAATTTGGTTCCAATATTTAAGTGTTTGATTTGTTTTGGTCTTTATATTGTTTTTAAACTCAATTGAGTTCTTATTTTTGGAAAAATACTCAATTAAATCTTTATTTTAGCACCTAACAACTTTCAATTAGAAGATGACTTAGATTTTAACATGTAACAGATAAAAATTTTGTCACGTGATACCTTCAAACGGTGTTAACACTAATTTAACAGAAAACGTTACATTGACACATTTACAAAAATAAAAACTAAATTGAATATAAAAAATATATATAAGCCAAAATAAATAAAAAAATAAATATAGAAATCAAATAACTAATTAAGTTTTTATATTCTTTATTACCTTCTTATCTAAATCAAGAATTTGATTGGCTATACTTATTTTTAACTTATTACTTCATCAGAACTATACTCTTTCTCCAAACTTGTAGTGTTCAGAAAAACTAAATTTTAAAGAAATAAAATTAATAAAATAAAGAGTAAACATGTAGAAAAGATAAGTTAATATTTAGAATTTTTTTATTACATAAAAATATATTACAAAACGTATATATGTTTTACATATTATTAATGTTATATAAAATCACTCTAAATATAATTTATAAAGAAATATTACAAAAGTCAACATCTTTTTGTACGTAATAGATTATAAGTAGACGTCGTTGTAAATGATATATATATATATATATATATATATATATATATATATATATATATATATATATATATATATATATATATATATATATATATATATATTATTAATGTATTCTAATTAAATTAGTTTAAAGAGGTTATTTAAAATTATATCTTATATAAATTAAATGAATGTAAAACTTACTTTCTTATACAAATTACTTGAACTTATTCTAGTGCATTAGATCATTTAACTCTTTCCATAACATATGTCTAGCTTATCATTTTACGGGCTTCTACTTCCTGCATCCCATTTTGTTTTTCCTGCAACCCATTTTGTTTAATCTCTATTCTACCCTTCAATTAAATAATATTAAAAAACCTAACTTTTATTCTTTTTCTTCCATGAGCATCTAGCCAAGTCATGCCACACACACCTCACATCTCCAAAATCCTCTTCACATCCTTCGTCTTCGAATCACCATTTTCCTTTCTTTTCTTCCATATCCCAATTCATAAATCCTGCACATTTCTCCATCTCCAACCAATTTCTAAATCTCATTCACACTCCTCCTATTTATCTCTTTCTTCCTGCTCTGCATCACATTTTTTCTGATCAGATTCTCATTGACATCATTTGAAAACCATTACAAATATTAAGTTACAAATATTAAGGTTAAATATGTTTTTCTTTAACTTTTAATAAATATTAAAATTAATTTTTTTTCAAAGTTTTAGGCCAATTTAAACGATATAAACAATTCAAATACTATATTTTATGTTTGAAATATTAAATAAATTTTAAAAAATTTGGTTAAATTAAATTAGTTTAAAATTTTAAAAAAGAATTATTTTTAATTTTCACCATAAATTAAGGGAAAAAAACACGTATTTAACCCCAAATTTTATAATAATAAATGTATGAAGGGAGGTGCAAGCATTTTGTATTCACGATTACGATATTACAAGAAAGATTTATGGTTTATACATTTCCATATTCAAAAATAACATTCGGAACTTTTTTTATTCTAAAATTATTGTTTCAAAACATATTTTCAAATCCAAAAATATATTCAGAACTCAAAAACATATTCTGAAATCCGAAAAATGTTTCTACAACAGGTGTTTCAAAAGTTATTCTCGGATCCAAATACACATTTCCGAAACCCTTGTTCCGAGATTTTTCTTTTTATATTCCAAAATGATGATTGCAGAAGATTCGAAAATTCTTTTCGAAATAATCATTCAGAAATTCAAAAAAAAAATCGAAATTAGTGTTCTGTATTTTCGAAAATGTCTTTAATCGAAATATAAAAAATTTCCAAAATAAGTATTTTGAAAGGTGTTTTCAAATCCAAAAATATCTTTTGAAATACTTGTTGTTCTGATAAATTTTTTTATATATATATATTTTAGATTAAATGTTCTAGAAGATATTTTTGAAAATATTTTCAGAACATTTAATCCGATTTTTATTATATTTTTAGTGAGAAGTAGTTTCGGGGAGTACAGGAAGCAAAATAGGGAGGTGCAGGAAGAAGCACCATTTTACTGTGTTACTTTTTTGTTTTTTGTTTCTGGGACTGGGCTTTTGCCTTGGTTAGCTCGAGAACCATTAGAATGTATGTTTATCATGCAACTTTTTATTCGCATTCCATATTTCTTCACACTCTTCATTGATTAGATTTTCAAAATACAAAATTACCTCACCCTTAATATTCGTTAATATTCTGTAATATCTCATGTTTTGTTCACTTACTTTGATTTGTTTCATATATTTGCCTCGTTTTTTCTTTTTATCAAGTTATTTAAAACAAAAAAGATGCCAAGAGTCACAATTAACTAACAGTCACAATTAACAAAAACTTTTTTCAACCCATCAGAACGTTATTGATGATTTAATACCAAAAAATTAACAAATAAATTAAAAAGATTAATACAACATATCAATTTTTTTTTCAATTTCGTCTTATTAATTATACATTTTCAGGAAAGTGAAATAAATGTTGCAATTTTTTTATCTGCGATACATATGCTTGAATTAATTGTATAAATACATAACTTTAAAAATATCGTAATGACGAAAATTTTAAAAAATATTATATTTATTATTGTAGAATTGTGTTTCCTAATTTAATTTGTTAATAATTATTATTTCAAAAGCAAAAGAATATTTGATTATATATATATATATATATATATATATATATATATATATATATATATATATATATATAATAATTTATAAATAAAAAAAAATATTATTTTGGCAGTATTATTATTTTAACCACAACCCTCTATTACGTTTTTTTATATATATATATTTTAGTTATATAATATAAATCTTCACTTTTCTAAAAAAAATAGATTAATATTGTACTATAATAATAGTCAATAGTAAAAGTACATATTATTATAAGTATAAAATTTCATAAATAACGTCTCTCATCGTGTTTCTTTCTAACAATATAAATTATTATAATAATACTATTTTCTCTTAAAAATAAAAACATGATTTATTTAAAAATATGTCTTCCCTTACAAAATATTTTTTTATTGTTTTAGTCCTTCCTAAAAAATATTATTTTAAAATTCATGACATTTTTATAGTATTTTTTTTAATATTTACCATTAACTATAATTCCTTTAATATTATCATGAAAAACAAAATAGAAATATTAATTAGATAACTCACATATAGTTTAGTGAAGATTTTGCATGGCTTTAATTTTATTCTATTAAAAATCATAAATTAAATGTTTAAAATTTATTCGATATATTAATTTTTAAAAACAAATAAATGTCATGTAAATTTTTAGAGAGTTAAACAACTTATTTATTGTTGTTTTTAAAATAAATTAATTTACTTTATTTTAAAATATATATAATTCTTTGAGTCGTACGTTGACCATGCTTAACATTACTAGCTAGTAAAACTATAAATCCAAATCATCGAAAAGAAGAAACATGTATATCGGTGAGCAAAAGTTATCACATTGTTTCATTCGTATACATCTAAAATATCAAACTTTAACAGTTTAATTTCTATGCATAAAAAAATTATATTAACAGAGTTTTTTTTTTTTTTTTTTCGGAACTGAGATTATCTTAATAGCCGTACTTAATATATTTTCTAATAAATAAGACAGTGATTGCTCGCATAGATAACATGGAAATGTTATAAAATTCTCAACAAGTGATAGCGATAAGTTCTTTCAAATAAGGTTTTAAATTCAAATATTTAGAATGAAAAATACGATTAAAAAACTCTTAAATATTTTTCATATAATTATAAAAAAAATGTTAGGAAAATGATATTCAAAATGAATAATTATATAAGTAATACTTCTATATATGAACTATAGATGCCCTAAATTAGCCTTCATTTACCAAAAAAAAAACATGGTACTATGTTTAAAGCTTTAGTTACTTGAATTGAACCAAACATTTAGAAAGAATTTTTAATTTAAACAGTTGAAATCTCCGAAACTAGGTTCTATAATGGTGGAGTTTTGGCAGTGGCACCAGGTTTTAGCGAAGTGGTTGGCACACAGGTTTTCCTTAAAGAGAAGGATTATGAATAAAAGTAAACATGCAATTTGCGAATCACATTTCAAAGGGAGAAAATAGCAGCCTCAACAATAGAACCAACTATGCTGCCTTAAGCTATGAATAACTAATACCATGTGAGGGAAAAAATATGATAAGATATTAATATGTGGACAAAATTTACTTTTAGTATTTAAACTTTTTGATATTTCTATTTGTTTAAGTCTCCAAACAAATTTTCAACAGGTTAAGTTTTTAAACATTGATGTATTAATATTTTTTTAGTTTCTATTAATAGAGATACTAGTGGAAAATAGTATTTTTGATGTTGATTATTTTGACCAAATAATATATAAGTTATGTTGTATAAATAGAACGATGTAAAAATAGGAGTATTTTGTGTCAGTTGTAAAACTGATGTAATTTTTTTTTTTTTTACGTTGAATAGAATGAAATTGACGGAAAAAGTTGTACATTCTCTTTTGGTTATGACAATAATTAGGAATAATGTAGAATTTTGTTTAAATGCTAAATTTATTTTGAAACCAACTCAAATAGCAGTCTTGCAAAGATAATAGTTAAGAAACATAATTATAATAATTAAATAGTTGTATTTGAAAAAAAAAAAACTAAAACTAAAAACTAAATTGAGTATGCTAAAGAAGATATGTTATCCATTGTTGTTGTGTACATTGTAATATATCATTTTTGGAATATGAGATCAAATCTTATAAACAATTAAAATATTTTAAGAACATCTCGAACTTCATGATTAACTCTCTATTAATTACTTGTCTAATGAAATAATTTAAAATATTTATTCCTGAAGTCTAACTATAATTTTAAACAATTAAAAATGTAAACTATAATTTTAAACAATTTAAAGTATTTATTGAAATAAACTAAATGATTTAGTTCATAGTTTCAAACATATTTAAAAAAATAAACATAAATGAAATACTTTACTATATTTTTCAAATAAATTTCAAAATTAACAATCAATAATACATACATTCAATGCATTGGTTGTCCATCTACTTTTATCACCTAAATAATTATTTCGGCACTAGTGTAGTCATAGGAAGGTCTGGATCTTAAAATCAAACACAAAAAAAAAAGAAGACAACTGAACTGCACAAACACAGTACCGAGAAGTAACCTTTCGATAAATTTCAATCATTCATTCATTCTTAACATTAAAACTTGTTTACATTAAACTTTACTTTAACTTAGGCATGCAAAAAGAAAATTTTCTCCTGATTTATAAAAGTTACATCATGTTTTTTTTTAGACTGAGCTACACTTAATCCTAAAACTTCTTTCATTATCTATTATGTACCGATCGTCTTCTTCTTATGTCAATTTTTCGTTCTTCTTGTATTTATTTGGTCTGTTACTTATAACAAATATTTTGGCATTTAAGTATTAAATGTTTCACCTACATGTCTTATTTATAAAGTTCTAGATGAAATTTTATGTTTATGAAGCTCTAATAGTGACTCAATAATCTTTTAATCTTGTTTAGCATAATAATATACGAATTACTCTTTAATAAATTAATATTATTATTGAGGTGTTTAATTTATTCTTGAACTCGATTTTGCTGATGAACCGATCGATGGATTATATGCTAGGAGTAGCAAAACAGGTTTAGTTCAATGGGCCAGCCCATCAACCCGTGTTACAAGGAACAAGTTAGGTTGAGGAATTTAACTCATCAGTCCATTCTGGTATGTCCCATCCAACCTGTCAATTCGATGGACCAAAATGACCAACTCGTTCCAATCCATTGACTCGTTTTTAAAAATTATAATGAAATGAAAATAATTAAAAAGATTAATTTTGTATATTATATTTTTTTAATGTGTAAATATATAATAGTATTGTAATTTAAATTATTAACACCTACAAATTAAGTTTCAACTATTAGTTATAATTGAGTAATTTAACATGTAAATGTAATAATTATTTTAATTTATCTAATTAAAAATATTAACTAATCAATCAAAAGTTTAAAAAATGTTTTATTTGATTAAATATACTTTTAATATTAATTTATAATTATATATACAAATTTTAAAAATAATTATTTTAAAAAATTTAAAAACAAATTTAAAAAGTAAAAAAAAAAAAACTGAAGGACCAATCTGATCCAACCCGTTTTGAATGGGCTGGGTCAAAATAGTTCGGACTATATCGTTTTGCCACCTCTAATATATGCACACTACATATCTTCTATGTCAGATTTTTTTTCTTTTTCAAATTCCATAATGTATAATGTATATGTTGTAAATGTTCTTCAATATAGTGAGTTAAAAAGTGACTTTGATATAAAAGAATATTACTTTGGACATAGAAAACATTCTTTTCATAAAATTAGTTTTGATTAAAACTAAGTTAAATTTATTGATTTTACTTTTTAAAAAATCATTTATATATATATATATATAT
>Ga0214545_1011874_pt1 | contig 11751 bp, 4 predicted proteins | sample CNSS4metaG_FD_160064 | JGI IMG/M metagenome (GOLD analysis project Ga0214545, IMG submission 160064) | Root nodule microbial communities from cowpea collected in UCLA plant growth center, Los Angeles, California, USA - CNSS4 | ecosystem: Host-associated > Plants > Roots > Nodule | place: USA... | reverse complement strand
AATTTCAGCCCGATCCAACGGTGAACGAATCCGCAACGCCGATTCTACTGTGATAGCTCTGTGAAAAACGTGAACATAATTTTCCCTCTATCTCTCCCTCTATGTGTTAGGGCTTTCAGTGTATTCTGACTCTATTGTTCTGCCTCTCTCTTTTTTATAGCCTCCTCTCTACTAGGTTAAGTGAGACATGGACTTCTCAAATTTTAGGTCTTTTCTCCACATAGAAAGAAAGCCCAATACCCAACATAAAGTAAATGTGACTTATTAAGATGAATAATAATATAGCATGAATAAAGTATCTGTGATTTGAAATACTTTTCAAATGAGAGTGTATTATTATTAATATATAAAGAGTCCTAAATAAATTGTCTTAAATTTTAAATTAAAAGTGCTATCAATTCTCATGTAAGTTAGGCTTAAATTTTATTAATATGTCTTCTCAGTAAACTCTCTCTTTCAAAGATCCACAGAAAATTGAGTATACAAATATTATCTCAAGAAGTTTAGATTCGAAACATTAGATCAAATGTTAAAATGAAAATTATATTTCTGAAGTTGAAACTTTCTTAAAAAAATAAATATATTTAAATTATATTCCTTAACCTTTATTTTTAATCCATACTGATTTAATTATTATGATAAAATTATTTAGAATATATGAATAATAACAAAATTAAAATAATAACAAATTAAGAATTTGGATATGAAATATATAATTTTTACACAAATTTAAATGAAATATAAAAAAACAGTTCAAAAATCCAATAAACTTATAAATAAAAATATTTATACCTTAACATCAACTATGTAATTTATAAAACGTATTTACAGTTTTAAGAAAATAAAATACAATAAAACAAAATGTTATACAGTTTTATTAACATTAATTATATTACATATCATAGTTTTTATTTGACATATTATCTTATATATATTGATAATAATTTTAACGCATAAATTAAAATTATATTACTAAATTAAATAATGATAATTTAAATATTTTTATGATATTAATTACAATTTTAAAATTTCACACAATTTGTTATTAATATAAAAAATAGTTTGATAAATAAAATATGTACTTGCATAATTTAACTACTTTTTTTAATAATTTTCATACTTTACAAAAGATAAATTAAAACTTTTTTCAACCATACATAATTTTAATAAAAGATTTTATTTAAAGAATCATGTTACATTGTAACATTATTTAGGTAGACAATTAATGTTAAAAAGCAAATGTTTTCCTTACTTCAATAAGAAAGAACGGGCGCAAGAAAAAAATGGTGTAATTTGATTAAGGCATGGCCTTATCTTCTTCTTCCTTGTTTTCAACTCTGAACACCACATCTTCACTACCCCATTTCCATGCTCCAAAACTTTCTTCTTCTTCTCACTTCCCAACTAAACCCTCCACAACTCACCTCCCTCTCTCTCACAAATGGAGAGCAAAGGTTTCATTTTTCCCTTCTTTCTTGAAGAAACGGAAAGACGCAAAGATCATCAAGGAAGAACTCCTTCAGGCCATTGAACCGCTTGATCGAGGGGCTGATGCCACTCTCCAAGATCAGGAAACAGTTGATCAGGTTAATTGCACGTCTTTCATGTCATGTTTTCTTCATTCCCTCAATTAAACCTTGTCTGGAACACTGAAAGCTATATAATTACTCTACTTTTTTTTTATTTGTTTAACCACTCAGTGTTGCTTATTTTGTTCATGAAACCCTACATTAGTCTGTGAAATTCTAATTTTGATAAATAATGGTGTTGGTTTTTATGGTTAATTTTCTCTCAATAGAATTGTGGCCAATTTTTTCAACTTCAGTTGCAATTTTGTTCTTGATTTGTGCAATTTTTGTCTAAATAGATTGCTAGCGAGCTTGAGGCAGTTAGTCCAATAAAGGAGCCCCTAAAATCTAATCTACTGGGTGGAAAGTGGGAGCTTATATACACCACATCGCAGTCAATTTTGCAAACCAAGGTAAACATTTTTTTTCCCTAGCTTAAATTCATGTTTATGGTTATATTCGGGTGATAAATCATCTAAGTTGAGGCTAGTGAAGCAAAATAAAATTAAACTTAACTACATAAAAAAGAATTAACTATTTTGGAGAAAACTTATCTGAGCTGTTCTTGCAGTTTAGTTTTTTAAAGTTGAATTAGTCCTCAACCAAAAGGCTTTAAACTGAACCCAGTATGGAAAATATGCTAGGAAATAAGAAGTTTAATGAGAATAGTTCAAACACTTTAAGCAGTTCAAGCAAGTTGAACAGTGTATAAGCAATTTGGAGTAGTCCTATGCTATTCATATTATATAGTTCAGTTTTAATTGAGTTGAACCACTTTTACATTTCATATTATATAGTTCAGTTTTAATTGAGTTGAACCACTTTTACATTTCAATTCAGTTCTACAATAATTTAGTTCAATCATGCTTTTACCTACTCCTATTTATATTATATACTATGATCCATATAATGTTTGCAATCATATTGCAGGTTGTTTCCTTCTTTTCTTTGTGCACATGTTATTTTTGGAGCAAATAATCATGGTCGCACTTTGAATTCTGTTCATATTAATGGTTAAATTAGATAAAAAAAGAGAAAACTATAATGAGTTGTGATAAATATGCTTAATTTGATATTTGAGGATAGAAATCTAACTACAGTAATAATTTAAGAGAATAAAGTTTTACCCTAGATATGATATAAATCAACTCCTGTACTTTACATGCATTAAATGAAGTTCAAAAACCTTAATCTTTGACTTGGAGAGCTCATAATAATAGTGTATCATAAATGTTTTGTATTCATTGAAGAAATATAGTTTACTTCTAGAAAAAATATACAACCACCTGAAAATTAGAAAGAGAGATTTTTTTGTCTTGTTTTTAGTTTTTGAATTCCCCGCAGCATGTCTATTGAATATTGTTCAGTAGTTAAATTATCTTTCTAATTTCTCTTTATCAAATATGATACAGACATAAAATGTTAACCAGTATATACATGATTAAGCTCTGAGTTAGAATATTCAAGAAGCTGCCATTATAGCTCCACGCCTTCATTAACAATGCTACATGGATCTCCCACTTTGTCTATAGTTTAGATCATACAATTGTCAATATACGTGCAAATCTTTTCAGAAAAGGAAAATATAAGACCAATATCTATTACAATTATTCAGTCATTTACTAGCCATCTACATTAGTATCAAAACCAGCTTCTCTATGTTTATTGAATTTGTACTCATACTGAAGAAAGTTTCATAATAATGTTTCTTATGCGATACTTGACCCATATTTTAACTACATTGCACTAAATTCCAAAATATCTATTTTACTTTTGCTGTTCCCTTTCCTTTTACAAGATTAGATAATTCTGTAATAGATTTAAAGAACAAACAAAATTTCTCCTGCTTGCCATCTACCAATTTTTGCCAACTAACTTTTTCAATAATGTAATGACAGAGACCAAAGTTTTTTAGATCAGTTGCAAATTATCAAGCAATCAATGTGGATACTCTAAGGGCCCAAAATATGGAATCTTGGCCATTCTTCAACCAGGTAAAACTTGTGAAATTGAGTCAGGTTTTCACTGTTGATGGGTTCTCACTTTGAAAATTGCTTGTGTAAACAAAAAGTCAATATTTTGTGTAGGTAACAGCGGATTTAACACCTCTAAATCCAAGGAAAGTGGCTGTAAAATTTGATACTTTCAAAATTGGAGGCATTGTAAGTATTCTGTTCAGAGTCTAAATAGTATCATTGGAATTCTATTTTAGCTGACATTAGATTAAGAAGGAGTGAGTAAAGTTTTGCAAATTCTGTAAAGGTTTATCTGCAAATTCCACTAGTCTAATAAGCTCCAATAAAGCCCATACACATTATATTAGTCACAGTGTTCTACCCCTTTAATTTGGAACTGGTGAAGTGCCTTAATGAATGAGTAATGTGTGTGTATATTTCTGTCCTGTTGAAATAGTAGCTTCTGAGCATGATCAATGTACAAATGCAGATACCTATCAAAGCGCCCGGAAGAGCTCGTGGGGAACTAGAAATAACATATTTGGATGAAGAACTGCGGTGAGTTACCAGCTAGATTACATGTAGAGAATGTTTTAGTCAGATTCATGTTTATTCTTTTTTCGATAAAAATATGTTTTTGAACCAATTGGAGGACCTTGCATATCTTATCTCCATTGTAATTGTTTTCCTGTCATCTGGTATATATCAAAAACTCATTGCCGTAATTTGTGATAATAATGTAACAGGGTATCAAGAGGCGATAAAGGGAACTTGTTCATCTTGAAAATGGTGGATCCATCTTACAGAGTTCCTGTATAATGGTTATGCCAGCATTGCAGTGCAGCACTTGTGTTCAAACATTTTCTGTACAAAGAGATAAGAGCAAGTAGTATGAGTATAATCTTAAGCTCTAAATGAGATCTACTGTTTCACCCCTTGAAATTTGTAATATTGTACTATATGGGAAAATGTATGATTCAAAAGAAGTGGTTAACTATGTTTATGGATTTAAACCCTCCAAAAAAGGTTGAAGTAAAAAGGTTGGTCACCAAAATAAAAAAATCAACCATTAATATCTCAATACACATTCTTGTCTGATATAGATCTTCTGATGATAGAAGGTATGATTTCCTGTACACTACCTTTTTTTTCCTATGCTAAGTTGATGTTTAATGGATATATGAATTTATCTATATACCAAACATTGACTGTTTATTTATTTATCAATGCTTTAACTGTGTCAAATCCATTATTCATTCATTAATAATGTCAAATGATAACATTCGAATTTTTTCAAGAAAAAAATACTTGTATTTAATATTTAATAAACATATCTTAGCCAAGATTTTTTCCTAAGGTATAAGTAAGATATTATAAATACACTGTTTGAAATGAAATAAAAAGAAACAAAGAAAGAGGAAAGAAATGCATACTTGATATTTATATTTAACATTTAATAATCATTATTTTAAAATTTACTAGTATTATTTTTAAATATTTCCTTCCTTTCCTCTATACATATAAAAGGAAATTCAGAAAAGAATAATAAAATATATGAGATCCACAATAAAATTGTTTCTTTCTATTTTGGAAAGACAGTTGCAAAAAAAACAAATATAGTATAAAATTAAAATTATAAGTACATTCTACATAATTGCATCATACACAAACAAACAAAATTATTGTGTATCACATTTATTAGAATTATTAAGTATTTTTTATAGATATTTTTATACACATATTCTCATACGTATTTAATTAGTAGTGTATTTATTATTATACCCTCCTCGCATCGCACTAAATTTGTTTGAACGGTCAAAACAATTTGAAATTCCTCGAAAAAAAAAGCGGGATATTTTCCATTCCACCCTCCTCTTCCCCCAATTTTGTAGCTTATAAGGCAAAACAACATTTTATGTTTTGATACATTTCCGAAATCTATCTCTCTCCGCATACCCAAAACGGTGACGATGCCCCCAAGATCGGATCTTCATTCTCTTTGATTTTCTCACTCCGTAAGCTGTCTCTTAGACCGCTTTTTTGTTTCAGTCTTGCTGAACTATAAAAAAGTTGTTATTTTTGTTTTGAGTTTGATGTATTACTAGTTCTATGCATATGCATATGACAGGAGTTCTTTCAATCAATTTCTAAGACCTGGTATTAGTTTTCTGTCCCTAATTATGATATAATGTTTAAATCTCATCTAGGTTCTCTTTATTATGCCATGCATTGCTTCAGAAGTAGATTTTAGATTATCCGTGCAAATAATTCATATACATCACCGGTGTTCAATTCTGTTGCTCGTAACAATTTGGTTTTCGAGTCTTTAAAAAAAAAGCAAGATTTTGGAGCTAGCACAAAGAAGATGCGAGTTCCGAGGATGTAAATGATTGAACTGTATGGTGGAATTGAGACTAAAATAATTACGAGAGTCTTTAATTTTTTAACTTTATTCCTTTCCTTGTTGTTCATGTTGCTGTTTCGGAGAGATGTTTTTGAATCTGACTATCGACAATTTTTTTTTTTGTCCTCAGCGATGGATTCTCTCCCTGATGCCATTCTTCAATGCATATTGTCACATATTTGTAATGCTCGCGATGTGGCTTGTTGTAATTGTGTTTCTAAGCGATGGAAGGAATCGATGATTTACATCAAAACACTGTACTTCCCTCGCAACTCGCTTGAAAATACTTCGGCTGGTGAGAGTCCGGAAGAGGTTGTGAAAAGAATGGTATCAACAGTTGTGCGGTTAGAACATCTAACTGTATACAGCCCCTTCTCCTCTTCTGGCCTTGCTTCATGGCTATCACTAGTTGGTCTATCTCTTTCTCAACTTGAGCTTCGATTGGACAACCTTGCTGAGGAACAATCCTACCATCACCAGCAAAGCCCTTCAAAATTGGAATGCATTGGTGCAGCAAGGAATTTGAAATGTCTCAAACTCTGGGGTGTCTTAATGCCACGTTTCCCGAAATGGGATGTTTTTGAAAATCTTAGGACACTAGAAATGGTTGGTGTAAGATTGGAGGAATCTGCACTGATTGCGGTGCTTCAGTCATGCCCATATCTGAGAAGGTTTGTACTGCTTGGCTGTGAAGGGGTTAGAACAATCTCAATTGACCTTCCCTATTTGGAGGAGTGTAAGCTGGATTTCTATGGCTTGGGGAACTGTTCACTGACACTAACCTCATCCAAAATTGTATCTCTTGAGGTACAAGGCTGTAGTTGGATTAGGGTTCCTGAATCCCAGCATTTGAGGAATCTTTCAATATCCAATAGTGCAGGTAATTGAATTTTAAAGTCATTCTTACACTTTTCTTTTATTGGCCTTTTCTTTTGTTCGAGAGTAACCTACAATGTAATTGTCTTTTTTGATTAGTAAGCCTAACGCCTAATATTCTCTCCTATTTTCATGGTTAATTGATTCCAGGGAGAGTTTACATGGTTGAGTTTGGAAACCTTCCAGCTTTGGAGTTCTTGTCTATGAGGGGGGTTCAGTGGTGTTGGGATGCAATATGCAAAATTCTGAAATTGGCAAGTGAGGTGAAGCATCTTTTTATGAAGGTGGAATTCACAGGGAACTTCGAGGCTCTTCAACCCTTTCCCGAGGTTGATTTTGTTGATTTTTTCAACAGCCATCCCCACCTGCGCAAATTTGACATCCATGGAGCCATGTTTGCAGCACTTTGTCAGAAAAACAGTCTGAAACATGTAAATTTATAGTGACATTTTTTATATTATTAATCTGATTAAGGTTGTTCTATGTAATCTTATCTGATGAAGATGTTCATATGCAGGTGGATCCGGGATTTTTAATTCCATGTTTGGAGGAGGTAGTGATCACAGTGAGATCACCATTAAATGCTGAACAAAAGATGAACACTCTTGAATCCATGTTAAAGTACGGCAAAAATCTAAGGACCATGGTTATCAAGATTCTTCAGATGAAGAGCACTCATAACAGCGCTGATGATTTTTTTGATGAGGTTTGCCGGTTTAGATACATGAACCACAGGATAGTTCGAATAGAATGAAGATAAGACAATCTTGATGCATTTTTTATGCAGCACATTGCGTGCTGGTCTCCAGTTTCAAAAGAACTGCTGAGTTGATGTCTCAATTTTGAGGAGCTTATGGTTTCGTTGTCTTTTGAAAATTGATAACCTCTCCATTTTGAGGAGTAAATGGTTTACCACTTTACCAGTTTGGGTATAAGATAATAATGCCACTACCATATTTTCCTCCTAGATAAGCTAATTTAAATTTGATGCAATTCATTTGATGTTATATGGCTATGGTTGATTGGTATGATACTGCACCATTAAAAGATTTCCATTATTGTTATGATGATCAAATTTTATTAGATTTGCATTCAATATTGTTTGATGTTATGATGATTTACATTATTGTTATAAAATGCTTGGCTTTATTGTTTGTTGTTGAATTTTTAAAATATTTGATTTTGGTATATTAAAAAAGTTATTATGAACCGGTGTTCATCAGTATATTTTGAAGTGCCAATAAAGGGATAACATGAAAATTTCAGTTAAAAATTTAAATTCTTATAAATCTAACGGTTACTAAAAAAGGGAGAGGAATAGAGTGTTTGGACAGGGCAATTTTTTTTCTGCACCTCCATAATTTCAGCCTTTTGTATTTTAAACTGTGTAATTTGAAATGGAAATTTAACATTTCAGATTATATAATTAAAAATGAATTTTTTATTTTGTATTCTAAATTATATATAGTATAATTTTTAAAAATTTTAAATCTACAATCTAAAATAAATAAATAAATAAATTTATTTTGCATTATAAATTATTTTTAATTTTGTAATTTAAAATGAGATTGTATATTATAAAATACAAAAAATTTATGGGAGTCCAGGTTAAAATAACGGAGCTGCAGCAAGAAATGACCCAAATTAAGCTTTATCGGACCAACCCGAAAATCAGCCCACGGCCCAGTTTTAATATTAATGTTTTTTTTCACTTCTTCTTTTCTAAAATACACCACCTCAATTTTTTGTACTTGTTTTTCAACTGCAACTCAAACCTTTTGCCATCAGTTATCCTTGGTCAGATAATTTTTCCCAGAGAAAGTAATTAAAAAATTATAGTATTATTTTATATAAAATTTTCAACAGCTTCTACAAAAAGTAAAGTCAAAATAATCTTTCCATGACTTAGTTTTCTAATAACCATATTTTTTGCTAAGTTGAAATTAACTTTTACTCAGTTTCTAAAAGTTGTGTCTTCTCTAATATTTTGATAAACACGTACAAATTATAAAGCATTCATTTTAAGTTCAGAACCAAATGTTTACTTCAACTAAAAAGTTGTCATCAATTAGTAGAGCTTTCTACATTTGAAGTTCACAAACTAAATGTGATAGCTACAAGTTAATTCAAACCAGACATAGCAAATTTCTGTGGACAAGGTGCAATGTTTTCACTACTTATGAAAGAAGCAAAGCTCATAAAAATGCCTCAGTTATAGAAAATTTCTTCTTTAAAATAAAATTAAAAAAAAAAAAAAACCTTAGCAGCATTTAAATAAGCTTTTTCTTGTGGAAGTATCGCTTCAAATGCAACAACTGCAAAACTGAAACTGTGATGCAGACACCTAAGGACAAAAGGCTAAACCACACCACTCTGGAATTTGTTGATTCACTCAGGTTCCTCAGCTCTGCTTCCCTGACCAAAATTTCCCAATACACAAACAAAAACAACAAATATGATACATCAGAAAAAAGTTAATACTTTGGCAACACATTTTATTTTGTAACATATCAAAGTTACCTTCCCCTCAGATGCATCAAATTCTCGTGGATAGACTCCACTGATCCTTCTAGCTTCTTCAACTCAAGCTCTACTCCCTATCCATCAATGTGAAATCAAATTAATATATCGGAATGTGCTACTGAGATCAATTCTCATTATTTATTCATTTATTCTTTAACATGACTTAGTGTATATCATTAATTCTTTAAAAAAACATAATGATATATTAATCAATAACTCACGTTAAAACTCATCATAAAAAAGAAAAAAATGTAAGTTATAATACTATTGTCCTTGTTAAGTTTGACGGGTGTACAACCAAAACCGTTAATAGTTGTACGCAAAAGAAAAAAAATTATTTGACAATATTTGATAATTTCGTGATGTTTATGTAAAAGTAAAATAGATATAAAAAAAGTAAACTTTTGTATTAAAGAAAAAATGAAAGTGAAAAGTAACACGATAATGTCAAATGTCCCACCGGCGGATCTCATAGTGACGGAATCATAGCCGCCGATATTTTTTCATATAAATATAATTTAAATTTTATTTATATAAAAAATATTTTCTTTGTAAATTAAATATTTTGAATAATTTATATAAAAAATTTAGAGCTGTCAAAATGAGTTGGAATCCGTGAGTCAATTCGACTCATAATGGGTTCGGACTAGATTGGGTTAAAAAATTTTCATAAATTTCGATACGGGTTGATTTTTGATCCGACTCACATATAACTCGGTGTTAGGAATCCAAGTGTGAGTCTAAGTCCCACATTGGCTAGAAATGAGAAAGTGGAGCACTATAAGAATAAAGACCCATAAACCCATTGCCTTAAGGTTTTGGGTTGAGAGTGGTGTCAGTGTCTTATGTGGTTAGGCTCAGATCTCATTGGTGTTGTTTTCTCCAATGAAACCCCCTCTGTACTCGTGGCTTACCCATGTTGAACCCGTAATGAGTCAGGTCACACAAGTGGTGTTTTTTGTTAAGTTGGACTTTGTATTTGAATCAAGTTAGGTTTTTTTTTTGTCAATACATAGATAATTTGTATTTTTTGTGATTTTATTTTATATTTGGATTCCATTGAAGTTTATTTAGATTTTAATTAGAATTATAATTTAGTTTTGACTGAAAAATAAATAAAAAATTGTATTTTTTTTAATTAAGTGAACATGTAAGCCAACTAGTTTAACCCATCAAACCGTGGTGGACTGGACTAGGTTCAAATTTTGTTAGCTCGTTAATAAGTGAACCGGTTGAATTGGTTCACTAAATAATCAATCCATGATGGATCGAGCTGAATTACCCGTTTTAACAACTCTAAACAAATTTGACATCTCCAAAGGATATTTACCTGAATCTTGTCTCTTTTAGCAATAGAATCCCAATCCCTGGCTTCAATTCCAGATTTCCAATCAAGGTCCAAAATAACGTCTCCTCCTCGATCATTACCGTCCACCCAGAAGCATGCAAGGTACAGTCCACTCTCTCTTGCTGTAAAAGCCAAATTACCCAACCGTGTGCTTTCTACATGATGAAGTTCGTTTCCATATGGTGATGACACCTGAAAATCGTCAAAAAAACAAACAATCTTTGATGATGTTCCAGACATTAAAACAACAACGTGCGAGAGACAAAACTAGATATAAAATCATGCATGCATGCGTGGGAAAAAACGTTACCTTGGAGGAAATGGTGATGTTGGGGGTACCACCGACGATAGCGTAATGGACCAAAACGACGACGTTGCTATGGATTTCTTCGGAAACGCACTTGGTGCCGCCGGTTGGTATCGTTAGCCATATTGCGCGAGAGGTTGAGAAGAAAAAGAAGAAGAAGAAGAAGAGTGGCAACAACATTGACATCATAATATCTCTGTGTTATGTGTTCTTCATTCACACGAACACCGTTTGATCAATTTGTTTTTTTCTAATAACAACGTAAAATCAATGTCAGCTTCTGATGTGACCAACAACGTAGTAACTGCCTCTCGCGCCTTGTCTCCTATAGTTTCTGTTTCTTTTTTTAGCTATTCTCTTATCATCCATTGTTATTCTTTCTTTGCTTCTTCCCATTGCGTCTCTTTCCTTCGTTAAAATAACATGTTACCTCCTATTTCTCTTTTTAGGTGTAAACGTCTTTTATGTACTGTTTCAGTATTTTTCATTTAAACGCCTTTTATATTAATATATGTAATCGAGTGATTGAAAAAATCACGCTAATACTGAATATTCTTTTATCGTTAGTTTCAACATTTATGAAAACTAATTGACCACTTCTCTTTCGTATTGTATCATGTACCCAAAAAAAAAAAATCTTAAAGTTTAATAACTAGAAATTTCTTGGCCGTTTAGAATTCAAATCTTATTATTATTTATATATATATTTATATATATATATATATATATATATTTTTTTTTTTTTTTTTTTTTTTTTTTTTTTTTTTTTT
>Ga0214545_1011873_pt1 | contig 11751 bp, 5 predicted proteins | sample CNSS4metaG_FD_160064 | JGI IMG/M metagenome (GOLD analysis project Ga0214545, IMG submission 160064) | Root nodule microbial communities from cowpea collected in UCLA plant growth center, Los Angeles, California, USA - CNSS4 | ecosystem: Host-associated > Plants > Roots > Nodule | place: USA... | reverse complement strand
ATTTTTTTTTATATATTTATATATATATATATATATATATATATATATATATATATATATATATATATATATTAATTATACTCTTATTGTACTTCAATATCTTTTTTAGGATATATACTCTGCAAATGAATAAGAAAGCAAACTTAAGCAGCTAACAAATGAGATCTCATCTGATACCATTGCAGAGGTATGTGAAGATTAGAACTTTACTTTTTTTCTAAAACTTTGTATATGCTAACTTTTTCAAGTTTATTTTTAGGATTTGCTGATTAAATTGACTGAAGAATCAAATGATGTTGAGACTCTAAGTGATCATTTGAGCATTATAGGATCAAGCCATGTTGATCAAGCCATGTTTCTACAAAGGAAGCATTGATCAATAAATCGGTAATTGATGTTGAAATTGATGAGTTAACCCATAAAGAATCATCTCATCTGGACAATCTTATCTTTGAGTTGGCTACCCAAGTACCTGTCCCGGCACTTAAAAGACAGAATCGATCTTTGGTTCAAGAAAATGAGAAGATCCCAGTGAAGATGTTGAAGAAGAACATCAAGATTGAAAAGCGATTTCTGTTATTTTAATCTCAAAATAGTACCAGACTTTATTTGTGTTTTTATGTTGGTTATATTATTTTTTTGGAAAACATTTGTTGCTTTTAACTGCATGTACTCATGACCAATATGTTTTGTTGTTCTTAAGTTGTTATTATTTTGAAAACATTCACTTGAAGTTTCTGTTTATTTAATTATGAACTATATGAGCTATTGCTCAACATGAATTCCTACTTATTTTTGCAGTCACAATTTGCTAGCTGAATCAAAGTGTGTTGATATTATTTTATATTGTCAACACCATAATCATGCTAGCTACATCAAAGGAATTTGCTTCCATTTATTGTCTGTGTATTGTATTTTAAAAGATTGTAGTCTTTCAGTATAAGGGTACATTTCAATATTATCAATCAATTATTCGTAAAAATATATTTCATGTTACATACAAATAGTATTAACTTTTGTTATCTGTGTTGATTTTTAAACATCAGTATATGTTGCTAGTTGAATATGAAAGTGTTGATATTATTTTTTTTTTGTCAACTACATTATCATGCTATCTACATCAAAAGGAGTAACTTTTGATCTACTTGAAGATTTTTTAACTACATTATTTGTTGCCCAACATATATAACTTATTTCATGTTTTCAAAACCATGCTAGCTACATCAAATATATTCTACTCCTTTAAAGAACAAAATTTATTTATATTCATTGTCTGAATGTTTATTTAAATTTTAATAAATTCATAATATATCTATTTTAAAATATAGCTTTTTGTTTAGGTTGTCTACACAAATACACAAATTATTAAAATTTGAAAATTTATTTTTAAAATGAATTTATTTTTAATCAACCAACCCGTCAACCTACATTCATTTCCATCTAAAGAACCAAAGTTTATTATTTAAATTTTATGAAGGTTTACTAAAATTTCAGAAAAAAACATAATATATTTTTCATATGTCTTTTAAATTTAGTTAATGTTTTTAGATAAAAATTTATTAAATTTTGAATTTTAATCAACCAAGAGAAAAACCAACATTCATTTACATTTTATACAATAATTTTTTATTTTAATTTAACAGGTTGAACTTTAAAGAATTTGTTTTTACTTTAAAGAACTTTAAATGAACGTTTATTTTATTTTTTTATAAATACATAATATATAATATATACTTTTATTCATTATTTCATTACTTTTTTTTTAATATTTTGTATTACTATTTGAACTTCTAATTTGTATTTTTATTTGTAATAAATATATACGACTTTAATGATTGTTTTTTAACAATTAATTATATTTTAAAAAACATAAAATATATATATATATATATATATATATATATATATATATTATATCTAAACTAATTAGAAGTTGAAATAATGTTTTCATATTTATATAATCGTTTGTTTTGTTTATTATCCATCAAGAAAACAAAAGGGTCACTCCTCGTAAACCTCCATGGATACCTTTTGTGAGTGTGGCTGCTAGAATAACTTTAGGAAGGTTCACTACCATACATTTTGTTCATAATCAAGTATGTTTACTTTAGAACAACTTCAAAAATATGTTCTTTCTACATTCATATCTATTTGTTCAATCAATCTTATTTGTTCAAATGTACTCTGAATGTTTTTTCTTCCATCAGTCATGCATTTTTTTTTACTTTGTTTGAAATCTTATTTATTCTCTTTTTTTTTATAAAAATGAAAACTTTATTGAATAATCATTCAAATCTATGGCTTTTTCTCTTTGTTGTGCATGCTTCATCTATCTTAAACTGTTTTTTTCTTTGATCAGCCATGCATCTCTTTACTTTCGCTTGAAATCTTACTTATTATGTTTTTTAATTCTAAAAATGTAAAATTTCTTCAAGAATCCTTCAAATATACGACTTTTTCTTTTTGTTATGCGTTCTTCATTTATGTACAAAATGTTTTTGCTTTAACCAACAATTCATTTTTTTTTACTTTGCTAGAAATCTTACTTTTAAAAAAAAAATGTAAACTTTGTCCCATAATTGTTGAAATCTATGACATTTTATTTTTGTTCTGCATTGTTGATGTATCTCGAAATGTTTTTTCTTCCATAAGCCAAGATGTTATTTTTACTTTGTTGGAAATCTTAGGTATTAATTTTTTTTTTCTAAAAATGTGAACTTTCTTCAATAATCATTCAAATGTACGACTTTCTCTTTTTGTTTTGCATGCTTCCTCTATCTGGATAAGTTTTTGCTTACATCATCCATGCATGTTTTTATTCCTTTGGTGGAAATCTTATTTATTTTCTCTCTTTCTTTTATGATCAATTTAATATTTGTCTTTGTATTTGTACCTTACAACTAATTTAAGTTCAACAATTGCATACTGCTTAAAATACATTTTTTTTATTATAGTCATTTTTAAAATGTTTTTCACCCTGCTGTTTGTTTTTTGAACACTAAAATTTTAGGAGCTCGGTCATGTTGATCGAATATTTGTTGCTATGTTTGAGCAAGAATTAGGACCAATTCGGCAGTTAGAAGATATTAAAGGGAATCGCCATCAGTTAACTTTTAATATAGATGTCAATGATCCATTAGTCACTGATGGTTGGTCTAGCCTGAGTTTTTTATAAATTGGAACATATCTATCAAATTTTATTCAGATATGTTGACAACTCAACCTTCCAGATTACTGTATTCTCCAGCATGTCTACAATATCGACTATGCAGAAGTTTCATTCAAACATACTTCAAATGCGAACAAAACATCCTTTTAGAGTGAAATTGACAAAATGTCAAAGCAAAGTGAGCCATCTAGTGAACTTTGTTATTTTATATTGTTTTTTATATGTTATTTTTTTGATATAAGTTGTTATTATTTTTTCTTATTTAGTTCTTTTTTCAGGACCTACCAACTGACTTTGCAGCTTACGCTTGCAAACGTAGATTCAAGAGGTTAGAATTGCAGGGAGGGAAGAACACATTCATTGTTCAATGTAAGCTTTTGGTGCGTAATTCACCTAAGAAGTCAACTAAGATTGGGAAGGGATGGAAGGACTTCTGCAAATTCAATCGGTTGAAAGAAGGGGATATTATTGTGTTTGAAGTTGACAACCAAATGAGAAAGAAGATCAAAGTCTATGTAAAAAGAGAATTCGGCCTTTAATATTTAAGTTTTCTTTCATTTTACTTTAGATGGTATGTATGATTTTTCTTGAACTTTCAAGGAAGTGTGCTTTTATTTTGTGTGTAAGCCTGAATACATGCTAATTTTGTTGCTTCTAATAAGTAGAAGTCATATCTATAACTATTATTCGTAAGTTAATTATGATCAACTTTAATATTTTATTTAATTTCATTTTACTTAATTTCATGCTTCAAATTATGTAATATAGTTATATATTACTTTTTTTATTTATTTCTTAAAAGAAAATCATAAACAATAAGATTTATTTGAATATTTATTTTATACAAACAATATTCAATTTTGATAATAAAAATTAATATTTTATACAAACATTTTTAAGAGAGGAATTCAAATTTTTCAAAATTTAATTAATGTAAAAAAAAACGTTTCAAGTCATAATAAATAACTCAATATTTTTATATGCTAACTCAATATAAATTGAAATCTTTTGCTACAAATTTGTCCTATCACACAATAATTTCAATAACATTATTTTAATTTTTGTAAACACAAAGTATTTTAATCTTAGTTGCACTATTCCTTTTTAATTATTTTTTACCAATCTCTAACTTATTCAAATACTATCACACAAGATCATTTCTTTTATAAAAAAATACAATTGATTTGTGACTCTAAAACACGTGTTGTAATTTTAATTAAAATTTTTACAGTGTATGTATGTTTTTATTTAACATATTATGTATGTTTTATAATATTTATGCTTTAAAAAAAGTTAATGTTGAACATATTGATTTTTTTCAAAATTATCTTTGGTCAATTTTTCAATAAAGGACAATTAAAAGTTGATTTGGCTGTCATTCTTTTTGTTTGTCCTGACTTTTTAAACAATTTTTTGATTAGTTTCAGGGTACACTAAATGTAGAAACAAAATTCTACTTTGATGGTTGACTATTACCAAGCATAGTACTTATGTGTTAGCCCCAAAAGGAATTATAGCACAGATGTACATTCTGAAATGCAGCATAGCACAAATGATCAAATCTTTTTGCAAAAGGTACGTTGTTCAAAATATTGAATTATATGTTATAGTTTTGATATTTCCATATCAATGACTTGGTTGTTCTTTTGTATAAAAAGATTGTACTTACATTAGCTACCTTAGGAATAATTTGCGTGCAAAACTGAAAATGTCCCTTCATTTATTCATAGCTTTTTATTGGGCTTTCTGATTTTACTTTCTTCACAATGCACTGTTAATTATGTTTGTGTTTATTTTTTTAGTTTTAATTATTAATCAAAATCTTTTTTTTTTTATTCAACTTCTTTTCAATGTGTAAAGAACCATAACACAACAAGAGAATGCATTACTTCTGCAAACTTTGAATAGTACTACAAACAAATGGATGCAAATTGTAACGTCCTAGTCGAAAATTACTTACTAAAATAAACAAAAAAATAAATGATGATAAACAACCTCATTTATTATTAATCAATTTCCCAAAAACCGCGGGAAAATTAAAACCTTATGTTCAACGCGTCAATACAGATAAAAATAATTCGCATTAATACTGTAATGCAATTAAACTAGTCTATAAAATTATTACAATAACACCATAGTCCGATAAAATAAAATAGTGAGAAAATCCCCAAGAGTTCCCCACTCCGTCTCTATGCATCTGTCCGCTCACTTGCATCAACATCTGTTCCCATGTAACAAGTTACATGATCATCGCCACACACACACAGATAGGGTGAGCTCATTTAAATAAAACCAACAAATAAAATATTAAATACAACATCAAAACATTAAAACTCGGGTTAGTATGTTACTCCATTTTACCCTTACTTCTCCATTTCCAGTACTTGTATTTAGATGTCTATCCTTTCTATACCCTTTAGGTGAGAACAATGATCGATCTTTGCTGCACGAGTGTCTACTCGCCCCTCCGACTACAGGCCACCACCTGATAGTCCACACGTGGGAATAACTTTGCCACAACATCTCACTATGACACCAAGTGGAGTTCCCCAAAACAAACATAAGTTTGTATTTGTTCCCAAACTACCAAATCTCTATCAGAATACATTGAAGAGGGCAATCATATGAAACCTCGCCGTACGAGCCACAACCCGCACACTCCACTGGACTTCTTAAACCACCAGGCTACAACCTAAAGTGGTCACGTGTTACCCCAATACAAGATACACTCGTAACTGGGCCCCCAGCCAAAGCATCGCATCATGAACATCCCTTAAAGCGGTGTAGAAAACTTTCCTTGCACATCATCACTGGACCAAAACCGTCTGGCACGCATCTCACACCGCTAGGCGGAATTAAGCTCCAGACCGTCTGGCGGGCATCACACACCGCCAGGCACCAAGCCCCTGCAGAATTATCATTGCATCGTCACCGCCTGGCGGACTCCACCCTCTGCCACCAGGCGCCTCGCTGTCTGCCACCGCCTGGCACAGCTCTCTAGTGTCGTCAGGCGCCACGCACCATCAAGGCTTCTACTGCACCGTTTTTCCTGACAGAACCATTCCTACCGCCAGGCGCCCTACGCGCACAATGACTAATGCCACTAGTTTGTGACCCTACCACCTGGCGGCTCGTTCACGCCACCAGGCGTTATACCAGTAGCGCAATGCTACTGGTTTTTGGTATTGAAAACAGATCCCAATGGACCATAAGTCATGCACACACCAAATTATAGCACCAGTATGGTTTTCTATTCATACATCTATAAGAAGATTACATAAAACCCATTCAAACATGCCATCAAATCAAGTATTGTCATGCACCCATGCTCTCCTTCATTTATTTCCTTAAACATGCCACATATGTTACACATACACACAGTCTTATGATCATACAGTCTGATATTTATATAAACTCATGACATCACACTTGGGTCAATATAGCATATGTACTCTCATAACAGTTCACAACCACAAGCCCATGACTAGGTAAGAGTATACCAAACATACCATCACATATAAATCCATCTCACTCTTACTACCAAGTTAACATACTTTCACAATTATAACTTATCTCCTATAACAACATTTAAGACATGACTACAATTATCACCTTTTCCACTTTAGCTTTCTTTAACCTTATTTACTCACTAACATGCATCTTGCAACCACATATTCCAATTCAGTCATATACATATAAATTTACATTTTAAAGACCTCAAGACATGAGATCCATACAGAATCACAAAACAACAGACTACACTGACGGGCCGCCTGGCAGCAGTTCTTATTCCTCTAGGCGGTGCATACATATCTGGATTCTGCCCAGATTTTTCCAGCACTGAAATGCAACCTCATATCGCAACTCAAGTACCCAACTTCATACTGATGGGTTTCTATATATACACGCACCATACAAAATTCATACATCCTTCATATCCTTCTTATTTTGGTAAAATCAGTGCACCAAACATTACAAAAATTCATGATTATTATCCCCAAGCCCAGCATAAACCCTATCCCCTCAATTTCATTTGAGAGTTCATGCAATTTCCATCAATTTATGAACTGTAAACCATAATTCATCATACAAATCATATATGTGCAATAAGACTACAACGCAATACCACCACATCACTAGCAACTCATCAAAACGAGAAAGAAAATAACAACAGCAACACAGCGCCTGGAGGTTCACTCCCGGCCGCTAGGCAGATCATCCGCAAACCCAGAAAGTTGAGTACAACAACATGTGCCGCCTGGCGGTAGTTCATGCGCCGCCGGCGGTTTCTGGAAAAATCTAGAAAATGCAAACCAAACCAGAATTGAGAGATTTCACAGTTCAAGCATGACCCAGAACATAATTTTCATATGATTCAGAAATAAAACATACAGTAGGGACACCCCTAACCTGGATTCCTTACTCAATTTGATAAATTTGCTACTTCCTCCTTGTTTGCCAATATCCTTCTTGGTCTTCTACCAATTCAGACCCAAAACCTCACCCAACACTCACCAAGACTCTCCTGTCGTGCTCTTTTTCTGGTATAGTTTCAACCTTGCCAAAACCTTTCCTAATACTCAAGTTTTACCTTTTAAACGGTGCTTTAAAATTAGGTCAATAATACAAAACGGAATTTCCACTTAATTGATGGTTAATTGTCATTCATGGTCCCTTTATGGCTGTTTTATAGCCACCCTTGGCTGCTAGATCAGTTAGGGTTTCCTTTAACCCTTCCCATTCCATTCAAATCTAACATTAGCAAAAAAATAAAGTTTAATTTAGGTTTTCCCAAGGCTTAAACCCATAACCATGCAATTGCCAAGTCAATACCAAACCATTATGCCAATTCATGTCTCATGCCAACTAATATAATTCAATTACTATATTCTTACTTAACACGCACATGCATATTATTAAAACAATAAAATTAAATACTACACAAATGGCATATATAGGACTCAAACCCAAGTCCTCTCCCACAAACAAGTACTCTCAACCACTTGAGCTAGTACTTTTCTACTACCCGCATTTATTAATAATTACTTATTTAATTATTTAAATTTTGTGGGTCTTACACAAATGATTCAAGAAATGTAAGAAGAAAAAGGAAGAGCATTGTCTCACAAAATATTTCAAATATCATGATGAAGTCCTCAGGTAAAATAAATTTATGTTTCTGAAATTGCATTTTAAACTTTCTTCAATTTGGTTTCTCATTTCATTTGTTCTTCAAACTTCTTCAAAATAAATACAGTTACTTCTCATCCAATACAATAACATAAACATTCAGATGTTAAAACAAAGTTGTAAATACCAATCCTACTTCATGTTTTTTATTTTTATTTTGTTCTCTTGAGTGCAAATACCAATAAGGAAAAATCCATTGTCAGTGAAGCATTTCCTTCTCCAAATACTACACCTCTTTCTCAGTATACACATTGTGGTAATAATTTTTTCATTTACTATAAATTGAATCCAGTTAACACGTTCACTATAAATTGTGGTAATCACTGTCCATTCATTAACAGTAAAGCATTTTTTCATTGTGGTAATCAGTTACTGAATGCATCAACTTACGAATAAGTTGTGTTTTTAATTTTTTTTGGAGATATTGATATAAAAAATGCACCAGATGCAAGAACAAAGAGGAAATTCAATGTTAATAACAAATTTACTCAATGGACTAACACAACTTCTGGAATTCGTAAAATCTAACAAGTTTATATTTTTGAATATGTTTATTATTTGGATTGCATAATTAGATTGCTTTTACTGCTAAAGTTTTTGAATATGTTTATTATTTGGATTGCATAGTTTAACAGTTTTAGTTCAAATGAATTTTATCTATTCTGTTCTCATCTTACTTTTGAACAATTCTCTCAATATGGAATGAAAATCTTACCCCAAATTCAACTATCAAAAACTCTTTATCTCTCAATCAAGATAGAAACGTGCATGATCAAGGAATTCAATCTTCAAATAGAAAGCCACTTTTGGAGTTGACATATCATGGTAAGTTTGTTCATTGAATTTAAAATTCATTCAAATTCACAACAAATATTACCACTAAAGACGTATTATTCTTAGTGATGATATTGAAATGCATAATCTCTTTGTCAATTTATCCATATTCAATGGACATCCAATGAAATTGACAGAGATGGAGAATAAATCATTGCATTTGATAATCACTCTGTTTCATGTTTCTTCTCATTGATCTTTATATTTAATGTAATCTTTCTATTGTAAACTAGATACATTTTAATTTTAATTTCATTTTGCATTTTGTAGACATTGACCAAATTAGTTATAAATATGCATGAATAAGAAGGAAAGTTATTAGGAATCAGAAGATTGCTGAAAAAAGTAATAGCATTGCTGATAAATATATTATTATTTTATCTTTATTTCCATTCCTTTCATACTTTTTCTATTACTAACATTTACTAACATTTCATGTAAAGAAATTCATGGTTCTACCTCCATTGGATTTGGAATGGATTGTACTTCAATTGAAATCACCAATGGTCCAATTTTGCACAAAAGCAACACTAACAACACAAGTACCAATCCAACTTATACTTCTTTTTTTAAGCTTTTCTCTTAGTAGAAAAAGTTCATACACAGTAGTAAAATGTGAAGCCAACAAAATTATTTTAGTTATTCCAATGTAATAAGAATTCAATGTTTTTCCATTCAACTTAATTAAAACAAATTCGTACAATATAAAATTCAGAACACAGTTACAAACTAATATATCATCAGTTTATATTTCATGTCTATATAAATGTTGAATTCAGTTCATCAATTTATGCATATACTTGCAGGTATGGTTCAAAGTAATTGTCATAGTGGAAGAAGGAAAACGAATTTGTTTAATACACACCACTATTGAATACAATTACTAACAGGTTAGATAATTAAATTGTTGGTAGCAGCTACAATCCTGCTTCTCTGGATTCTTTTGCTTATTTTGAAGTTGTTAATCTTTTTTATGTTGAAGAGAACCAAAGTCGTGGTAATTTTTACTATTAACAAAATTAGTTTGATTACTTTAATTACTTAAATTGTTACAAATTCATGTTGCTAATCTTGAAATCAATATTTAGACATATCTAAGCTGCAATCCTATGCCAGTGCAAGACCAAGTAAATCATGTGAATATTTAGAAGTTGTAAAATTTTGTCAGCCTTCTTTTGAGGATGCTATTACATCTATTTCAAAGATATTGAATTTTGACAATAATTCTGATGAAGATGAAAATGATGGTAATCAATAATGGTTGATTTTAAAGAACAAATTCATATTGTTTTTATTTTCCTTTATGAAAAATTACTTCTTTATTTTATTTCAGATTACATAATTGGTCATTTCTCCTTTGATTTGTTTTCAAGAGCTAAAATTCAAGGTGCTACACTACTTTTTAGTCAATTTATATTATTATAGTGTACATATAAATATAAATATGTTTTAATTAATGACATATTGTTCTTTTTGTACTCAACAAATGTTGATGTAGGGGACTGTTCCAATGAGTGTCCCTATTGTTATCCTTAATTGTGGTACGAAGAAAGATATGATAAATGCAAAAGATTAAAACAAGTTGATTTCTCTCTTTGTTGTCAAAAGGGAAAAGTCCAACTTCCATTGTTGAAGAAACCTCCACAATTGCTTCAAAAGTTGTTCAAAGGTGAAGACACTACAAGCCAACATTTCTTACAGTACATAAGAAGCTACAACATGTTCTCATTTACATCAATTGTGTTGGTATAGCACAACAGAATGTTTGGCATTTGGACAAAAACCAAGAGGGGGTGAACTGGTTTTAAGTAATAAAATTAATACTTTAAAATTTTTCCGAAATTTTACCGATTAATTTGATATTAGTTCCTTTATATGCAACAATAGATTCAATATAGAGATAGAGAAGAAGATTGAACATAAGTATTTATACTGGTTCAGATCAAAAGATCCTACTTCAAGTTGTTAATCTCTTCAAATAAAGAGATTAACTCAATCACTAATAAATATTAGATTACAATCAGATAGTAAAAGATTAAGGAAAGAAAACACCTCTCTTGAGTACACAACAGATGAACACCTTTCTCTGAATCACATAGAGAACCTTGACCTTAGCTTTCCTAGCAACAACAACAACACTCAATCTCCTAGAAAACCTCTCAGGAAAAGTTATCGCTCTACCCACACTAGGTTTTTCAAAGCTTCTTTTGAGAACACTCAGAGAACTCTCTTTACAGTCATAGCACTAGCACTCTAGCTTCTCAAAAAGCTAAGTTCGAAGTAACTCCGATGTTCCTTAAATAGGGGTGCCAAAAATTAGGTAAAAAACTGAACAGTCACGTTGTTGGCCTCTTGGCAAGCGTACCAAAAGTCAACTGTAGTATAATGATTTAAAGTAGGAGTGTCGAACCCACGAGGAACGGATTCAGTAAAAATAACTAATTATCTCGATCAGCATATATATACAAAGATTTTAATTTGATTTGACATTACTATTGCATGAAATTAATATAGTAAAAGCAGAAAAGTTTAGAAAAATACAGTAAAAGAAACTGGGA
>Ga0214545_1011871_pt1 | contig 11754 bp, 7 predicted proteins | sample CNSS4metaG_FD_160064 | JGI IMG/M metagenome (GOLD analysis project Ga0214545, IMG submission 160064) | Root nodule microbial communities from cowpea collected in UCLA plant growth center, Los Angeles, California, USA - CNSS4 | ecosystem: Host-associated > Plants > Roots > Nodule | place: USA... | reverse complement strand
ATATTAATATTATAATATATATATATATATATATATATATATATATATATATATATATATATATATATATATATATATATATATATATTAGTTATTATTATTTTTAATTTTATGTTATTCTTATATATTTTCATTTGTTTAATTGTTAAAATTTTTGTCAAAAGATATGGTTAGAACACGTGGAGCCTCCATACACTCACTTGGTACCTTTAGACAAGAAGAGGAAACACAAGCGAATAGTTTTGTACACAGGGTCTTGTTAGATGCAGACCTATGGGCTTCGAATGTCGGTAGACAATTTCATAACCGGGATTCGAATGTCGATACAAAGAAAATGGATTCCGAATTCCGTTAAATCACTTAACCAGACTTCAAATGCCGGTTCACATTTCAAATTCGTTTGGCACTGTTCACCGGGTTTCGAAAGCCGGTTAAAGATTTTACTAGGTTTTAAAATATGAAAGAACCCGTGATTTCACAGTATAGGCAGAGAGAATATTTTTTTTTAACTTTTATCGCTGAATAGTCAAAGGGTTCAGAGGAGTACTATAGAAAATTTAAATTTTTTTGGAGATGCAGTAGAACTCTTTGGAGGTGTAGGGAGAAGCCCCCTTTGTAGTGTTGTTTTGGGCCTTATTTTTGGCCCAATTGTTGCCTTGAGAAAGTATCTATTGAGAATCGAGTACCATTAAATTTTCCCATGATCCTTGTTGACCACTTTTATGTGTGTTGATCCTAAACATCTCTTTTCTTTCCTCTACTATGCTATTTTTGATTTCCAACTCTTTGGTCTTCTTTATTTTTGCCTCTTCCAATAATTGACTTGTACCATGTACCAATTTTGTTGACGTCATTCGTTGTTGAGAGTTTCTCAAATTTGCGACAATAATCATGTCCTTTGGTGACTCCACGGTGGCTTGTACTGTATTATCCTTCATATTTCAATCCTCTAATTTGAAGTTACTCGCACATGCAGACATTGATGCATGAATCCAAAGTTGTAATTGATGATATATCAAATTTGTTGTTTTTCACCAAGGATCTCCATCTACATTCATGAGATATATACGTTTAATGTTCTTCCTATATAAAGACTTGACAGAGCTCGCCATTAATCATAATCTTTGCAACACACAAACCCTTATCCTTGCATATTCAATATTCTCCATGTTCTCAGTAGCTTTGTCTGTTGATACAAATGCGTCAACTAAAGGCCCTATGTTTTCGAAGTAATCTATCCCCCTAGCTTGGGGTGTGTGTATGTGTGTGTTTGCATTTTCTGGCTATGAACTTCTTATTTCTACTTAATATGATTGTGAAAACAACAATCAACGAATGGGAGCATGGAAGCATGTACGTGAAATAGGCCATCCTCTTAATCTTATTCCTAAATCTTCTATTGATTTGGAGAAAAATTTGTTCAATCAAAGCAACCAAGAAAGTCTTTTTATAAATGCATGAAAGAGCAAACTAAGTTACTTGAATTGATACACAATGATGTATATCATAGTAATGATATTTTAACACATGGTGGTAAAAGGTATTTTATTACTTTTATTGATTATTTCTCTAAATATTGTTATGTGTATTTAATAAACTACAAACATGATTTTTTTTTAAAAATTCAAAATATATAAATCTGATATAGAAAATCAATTAGAAAGAAAAATTAAGAGTCTTTGTTCTGATAGAGGGGGTGAATATATGTCTTTAGAAATGAGTGATTTTTGTGAAACTCATGGTATTATTCATGAAATAACACCTCTATATAGTCCTCAATCTATTGGTGTAGGTGAAAGTAAAAATAGAACTTTGCTTGATATGGTAAATGTTATCCTTACAAGTTTCAGTTTGCCTAAAAATATGTTGGGTGAAGCTTTATTCTGCTTGTTATATTCTCAATCGAATTCCTTTTAAAGATTGTGATAAAACTTCTAATGAGTTATGGAAGAAAAGAGAACCTTTTTTAAAATATTTTAAACTGTGGGAATGTCTTGAAAAGGTTAATATACCACTTAATAAGAAAAAAATATAGGAATTAAAACATTTGATTGTGTTTTTATTGGTTACTCTTTACGTAGCACTACTTATTGATTTTTGGTTATTAATTCTGAAGTGAGTGAAAATTATACATATAATCCTGATCATTCTCATTGAATTGCATTAGAAAGGGCGTTTAAATATTTGAAAGGAACCATTGATTATATAATTCATTATACAAAATTTCCTATTGTTATTGAAGATTATAGTGATGCTAATTGGATTTATGATTCAGATGACACAAAGTTAACTATTGGTTATGTTTTTACTTTGGGTAGAGTTATAATATCATGAAAATCTGCTAAACAATCTATTATTTCACGATATACCATGGAAGCAGAGATTATTGCTTTAAATACTGATACTGATGAGGTAGAATTTCTTCAAAATTTCCTATATGATTTACCATTATTAAATAAGCCTATACCTCATACTTCAATGCATTATGATAGACTAGTTTCTTTATCTAAAGTTTCTAGTAAAAAATTAAATGAAAAAAAGAAAGCATCTAAGAGTGAGACACAAATATATTAGAAACTTAATTACTCATGGTATTGTTTCTCTTGACTTTGTGAGGTCAGAAAGCAATATTGTGGATCTACTTACCAAAGGGTTGATGCATCAACAAGTATTTGAGTCGTCGAGGAAAATATGACTGAAGCCCATAAATTAGTTGTAACTATGGACACCTATCTCCACATAAATGGTAGTTTTTAGGCACACTTTAAAAGGAAAAAGTGGGTTGGTAGAAAGGGTTTTGCAAACTGGAAAATATACCCAGAGAGAGAGCACGAAAATCTGAGATTTTGTGAGGTTTGAGTGAGACTTTTGGTACTGAATTGAGAGAAGGCTAAGGAGGCAATTGGTGTAGGGAGGAATCTTAATCATCAAAGCTTTAAGCGAAGGAAAACCACGTTAGAGGAGCTGTAAACGTTAATTCACTTTGTCTTTCGATAATATACCATGTAATGTATGAAACTAGATGCATACCTGTGAATTCTATCATTTTTCTGTATTTCTGGAAAATTTCCAGGAACCGCCTGGCGGGCTGTTCATCGCCACCAGGAGGTGCATGCAATTTTTGCCTTTTTTTTGGGTTACTGAAGTGAAATCGCCTGGCGGCACATTCCTGGCCGCTAGGCGACGTATGTGTTGTACACCATTCTGGGTTTTTCCTGTTGAACTGCCTAGCGGCGATGACTTTTCGCCAGGCGACACGGAGCTGAGGTTTGATTTTTGTCATTTTGGGGTGCTTTGACATGATTCTAATCGGTGCGAAGTCATGGGTTGGTGATTTAGAGATGATATAACGTCGTATTTTATTGAAAACCAGAATAAGTAATAGGTAAAATTGATGGAATAGTGTGAATATGATTTTAGGGTTATAATTTGGAGTTTTGGAAGAATCAATATTAATGGTGAATTGGGTATACTCACATTGTAGACAAAGATAGTTAAAGTTGGAATGTTGTGTCACGATTAAGTGTTTGAGGGTGAAAGCAATTATGGAACGCATAGAGAAGTGCTGGAGAATGAGAGAAGGATCTCATGGCTGCTGGGAATTCTGGGAATCTGCCCAAAATTGCTTCCACCACCTAGCGGCACGTAGCTTGCCGCTAGGCGCCATCTTAGAAGATTGAGTCTTTACGTGTTGCGGGTGTTGCTGACGACACTAGGTGAAGGGAGCCATGTTCATGCTACTGGAACAGTTGAAATGAGTAATGTGATGTAAGAACGAATGATAATAGGTAAGGGTTAAGGTTGATTTTTAAGTATTGGGAGGGGAAAGAAAATACTGGTATAGTTGAGTGAAAATCTCAGAGTGAGTGTGAAACCAGTGGTCCAAACCATTATGGTGTTAGTGGTCCTAGACGATGACTAGAGCTGAGTAAGATTATAAGAATAGCCAGAATTGCCAATTTGTAGGAAGTGTGTAAATTATGGGTAAGGCAGTTGTTAAGGTATGTATAAAGTGATGAAAATCTGGACAGTTAATCTGAGTAAATAATAGAGCTTAAAGTGGTAGGAGTTTACAGTGACCTATTGATTATTGGAATAGTTGAACTTATGCATGACTAATTCGATAAACTAGATTGATGGTATACAAAAGGGAAGTGAGGTGCTTACAACTTGGTAAGTTGTAATTGAGAATGGTTGTTGATAAAAGTGTATATACATGAAATAAAGAGGGTTCAACCATCTGAATGCATGATTATGCAAGACCATGTGAGGAACCTGAATAAAAGTCACGAAAACCAGTAAGAGTTTATTACTGGTGTGGCGCCTGGCGGTAGGGTCGCACTTGTCAGGCGATGGCAAGGAAACAGTGGGGTTCTGGAATTGGTGGCGCCTGGCGGAGGGGAGGGACCCGCCAGGCGATGGCGACGAAATCAATGGTCTCCTGGAGCACGTCCACCTGGCGATGTGGGCTGTCCCGTCGGGCGGTGGTTAATGAATTTGCGATTCTGAGGCGTTTGGCGCTTGGCGGTACGTGTCCCCCGCCAGGCGGTCTGGAAGCGAATAGCGCCTAGCGGTACGTATCCCTCGCTAGGCAATTTGGTTGTTGTAAGTCCTGGTTTTTGGACTTTGTAGGGTGTTCTACAAGGCTTTTGGTGATTCTTTAAAGGTAAGATTGCTGGGTTCCCTGAGTTGAGCTCGGAACGTATCCCTTGAGTTGAGCTCGGGATAAGGGTTAAGCACGTACATTCCTCGAGTTGAGCTCGGAATGGCATCCCTTGAGTTGATCTCGGGATAGCGGATGAACACGAGGAACCCTTGAGTTGAGCTCGGGTTGGCGAGTGTTGCCGGTGTGAGTGTGCTGGTTGTGGCCAGTACGGATGGGTCTAGATAGATTGCCCTCCTCAGTAGAACGCTGACGAGTTTGGTAGTCTTGGGACATTACGGACTATGTTCGTATTTGGGAACTCCACCTGGCGTTACGGTGTATGATCCGTGGCATTGGTTCCCGCACGTGCTTTGTTGGTTGTGGTCGATAGGTTTGGCAGCAAATTATCTTTGGGTAATCACTAGAAGAGGTAGAACACGAATTGTCTGGTTGTGGCCAGACGATAGAGAATAAAGAAAGAGATCGTATATTGGTTCATTGCAGATAATATAGTTATATGGTTGGTTCTATATTTATTATTATGATGTATGTTGATTTCATAAGCTCACCCTATCTGCTTGTGTTTGGCGATGATCGTGTACGCGGTACACGTGAGTAGAGGATGTTGTTGCAGGTAGTGCCGGTGACACTTAGATATAGAGCGGGAGATAGCATAGGAGACTTTTTATGGCTTTATGTTATTTGTATTTTGAAATAAAATGTAAAAGTCTATGAGACCGTTCTGGATTATTCAGTTTTTGTAATCTTGGATTTGAAATTAAATATTGAAATTAAAAAAGTTTAAATATCCCGCGCTTTAGGGAAAAGAAGTTTATTCATAAATGCGATTTCTTTATGATATTATTTGTTTTATTTATTTAAATCAGTAATATCCTGACGGGATGTTACACCTATCCGTACTGGCCACAACCAGCACACTCACACCAGCAACACTCGCAAACCCGAGCCACAACTCAAGAGTTCCTCGTGTTCATCCGCTATCCCGAGCCACAACTCAGAGAATGCTACGTGCTTAACCCCTATCCTGAGCCCCAACTCAAGGGATACGTTCCAAGCCGCAACTCAAGGAACACCAGCAAGCCCACCTTTGAGATATCTTAGAAGCCTTATAGACCACGCATCATAATTCAAATACCAACCAATCCAATACAACATAATCGATTGCCTTGAAACACACAATTCCTCCATCCTTCGCTTAAGCTTGAAGCCTTCGCCTAAGCACCTAAGCCTACCTCGCTTAAGCTAGGTTACCTTGCCTGAGCGAGCCCTCGCACAAAACAAACCTCGAACTCTCTCTTGGGCGAGCCCTACTCGCCTGGGCGAGACCACCTTTTTCTCAGAATTCAAATCTTTCGCCTAGACGGTGAGTTAACAAAACATCACAACATTCCTCAAATTCTCGCTTAAGCGAGGGACTCTCGCCTGAGCGATACACTCTTTCGCCTAGAATAGGGCTTCGCGCCTGGGCGAGATGCCCAAGCAAAAACACCCAACACTCACGAGTTCTCGCTTAGGTGAGGCACACTCGCCTAAGCGAGATGGCCTGTCGCCCAAGACTAGAATCCTCCGCTTGAACGAGACGCTCTAGCAGAAATAATGTTCGAGTCTTTGCTAATCTTGCCTAGGCGAGCCTGGCTCGCTTGAGCGAGAATTGCAGACTCCTACATTGTTTACGCACGTAAGCATCAACAAACGTGCCCAAATCACACTTCAATTCATACCAATCATTTGAAACAATGCAACAAACATATAAACATAACTTAGACACTATATGGTCCCAAAAAATTCCAAGTTTGCACAATAAGAGCATATACAGTGCATACGCACATCATCCCTGGAGCACCAATGCCCTCTCTTTAATTCTCTCCCAACCAGCTCTCAATTGCCCAATCCTCACTATTCACTCAAAATGAGTTTTCAGCCCTGCCCCTTCTACTAGGGTTTTCTCCACCTTTTCATATTCATGCCACACTAATTTTTAGCAAAAATATAATTAAATTTGGTTCACCAAGGTTTGAACCCATGACCATACAAATGCCCAATTCAATGCACAACCACTCAACCATATTATGTTTCATGACAATTCCTATAGTTCTATAATTATGTTATCACTCAACATGATCATGCATGTTATTAAAAATTAATAAAAAATCAAACAACACATAATTAAAAGTCCTCCCACATAACCAAGTACCCTTAACCATTTGAGCTAATACTTCTCCAAATCATATCATTCAATATTTAATGTCATAAAGGCTCCCACTACCCACATTTATTAATTAGTTATTTATTTATTTATTTTTCACAGGTCTTACATAGGCCATTTCTAGAGAAAGGGGTGCTATAGGGACCTCTTGGGATGCTCTAGACTAAGAGAAGAAGTATGGCTCAAAAAAATTTGGCAGCATAACATTATCCTTCTCAAAGTCAAAAATACATGGGGGGACACCTTTATTTATAAAGTAAGGTGTCTCCAAAATGGTCCAAACCCTAAAATGTTAACATGCACCAAAACCATACAAATTCTATATTGGTGGAGGAGAGTTTGACATGTGGCAATCCTCACTCTCACAAAACAAAACACTCATGTATTGTCATGTGGAAAGCTACTTTATGAAAAGTTTTTCCAATAAGACAATGACACATGACCACTACCTTTGTAAGAGAACTCTCCATTAAAGAGCTTGCCATGTGGCACATGTGGGATGCTCTTCCTAAGCTAGCTTGATTAACATAATTAAACATCAAAGAGTTGCTTAAGTTAGGCGCATATATGATGCTCCCTACTTAAGCAAGATTGTTTTTTTTTAAAACCCTATACTACATGGCCCTTAATACAAGGCCTTCAAAGGAAAACATATACTACATGACCTTTAATACAAGGTCTAAAAATGCTCCATGATGGCTAAAGTGAAAAGGAGTTTAGCTTCACCTTGACTAGATGTTGCTAACTCTTCTTGAATTTGCTTAACCATGCTTCTTGTGATTGGACTCTTAGCTAAGGGTGTGCCATCAATTTTTGTGGAGCGGAGAGCCAAAAGAAAGAAAATTAGGGTAAATTGGTCAAGCCTCTGTAGAAGAAAGACATTGAAGGGTTGGATATAAAAGATATAGAAAAGTTCAATAAGGCTTTTTATAGGATAGAGGAAATGAAGAATGATGATTGTAAAAAATGGTTTATGGTATATCTGCAAAAAAATACCTGATTAATAACTAATTCTAAAAGTAAAAAGTTATTAATAATTATAGTGACCAATTTAAATACTAATTTATAAAATAAAAAAATATTGGTTACTAAAATAGTCAGTATTATGAATAAAAAATTATAACTAGTCTCTAAATTGATTTTTAAATTTTAGCTACTAAAACAAATTAATTACTAAATATTAACTACCAAGGTTTTTGCTACCTTAATTTCTAAATTAATCTTCAATTAATTAATAACTAATTTACTGACTTATTATAATATTTTGTTTCTAACATTAATTATTTTAATAATTAATAATATTTTATTTTAAAAATTAATATTTAAATTGATCATTGTCTAATCACTTTTAATTCTAAAATTAATTGTTAATAAGATATTTTTTTATAATAAATATATTGATTAGAGAGAAAGTTCATAAATGGATAAGAATAATTGAACAAAAGTCAACGCTTATTAAAATTAGCAGTGATATAGTGACACCGAAAAACGACAAATGACATCATCTGATATTATCAAATTATAATATTTTAATTATAATTGTATTATTTTTTTAATTTAAAATTATAATATATAACATTATATTATTGAAAGAGAATGCCAATGAATGTGCTTTTTAAAATAAAAAAGTGTCAAATTAGCCTTTTCTTTAAAAATTAGCATCAATTTCACGTCAAGCAAACAAGGAACGTTGATAACTAAGATGGTAGTATCAGCTTTTAGAGGCCGATGCTAATGTGATGTTAATTCAATAAATTGATATTTAATTAAAATAAGTTTAGTATCAGACAAGTTGTTTCTATTTTGATTTTATTTTAAAATTTATTTAATTTTTTTGTTAATCTAGTTTTCATATTAATTTAATTTCTATTGATTTTGCCAGTTAATAACAATAATTTAAGAAAACAATTGCTCGTACAACGTTTCCATCTTCAACAAAATAAAATATAAACAAAAAAAATAGAAAAATAAAAATGTACCGATGAGGAAAAAAAAGATATGGATGAACGAGATATGCGAATAAAAAGAGAAGAGCATACACGAAGAAGATGAATTAATGTGAATGAAAATTATGGCTGAAGGACATAGATGTGAATAAAAAAAATGAATGTAATGAGAGAAAAAAAATTTGAATAAGGAGATTTTTTTAAATATAGGCCTTTGCAATAAAATAATCTACCATCTCTCATCTCCTCTTATAAAAGTTATAGATTCATAACATAAATTGGTGTCAGTTTAGTATATGCTAATTTAAATAAATTTTAAAATGTATCATATAACACTAACTTAAATAAATAATACAATAAATAAAGTTAGTGTTAATTTAGTCAACGTTATCTTAAATAAATACAAATACTAAAATTAAATAAGATTAATTTCTAACGATCAATGTTAGTCTAATACTTTATACTTTTACTTATTACAAAAATGTTAAACAGACTGTATTATCTTTGGTCAAATTGAAGCTACTCCAACATTAACATATGTAATTATTTATAAAAAGGGTTAAAAATAGTTAGGATTCATTTGGAATTGGCTAAACTGACTTTATCAATACCTAAATTATTTAAAATTATTTTATATTCTTTTCAATTTTGTTTTAAAAGGCTAACCGTTATGGTTGTCTTAAAAATCTTGTAATTTGACCGGCACCAATATTTGGAAGCTAATTTGATTTTTTTTTTTTTTTTTGTAATTTTTTCACTAAACTAATTAACTTAGTATTAGTAAATAAGAGATTTTCAACAAATATCTTCGCCCTAACAATATTGATATTCATATCAAGAATATAAAACATGAAAATTAAGTGAAATTGAGTAACAAATGACACAATAAATATAAATCTTGATTAGATAGACTTTTAATGATTCTGATATTATATTAAGATAGTATAATTTAAATTTAATTTAGTGCAATTCTACATCAACTATAAATAAAACCAAATAAAATTAAAGTATATAAATATGTATATAAATATCACTTTATATTGAGACTATGGAATGAGAATAAGTTAGGTTTAAATTTACTACCTTAAATCTAGGTAAGTTTAAGAATTTTCCAATCCTGGTGCAGCGTCGTGAATGAAGTTTCATCATTTAAGTCTTTGTTTAAGCAATAAGCTGCGAAATCATTACTCATTATACATCACACCATTCCTCCTTCATAAAAGAAGTAACTTTTATGTTACAGCTAGTAGTTGAAGACCTTAAAAGGTTTAGATTCCCCCAACCTAACAAATGTAAACCCATTAGCTTTGTATTCTCATCAAATAATATTAACTTCGTTTACTTTAATGAGTGCTGTGGCTATTCATATTGCTGGGAGTCAATGTACCCTCATAATATTTTTATATCATCACATAAAGCATGCAAGCATGCATATTCTTTTATGTAATCCTTTAATTAATAACTACTTTTATATTTGACCTAAAAAGAAGCAATGTATGGCAGATATATCAAGTAACTATTAGAACAAGATCCTGAAGGCTGTTGTCACTTTCTCACTTGTACCTGGTGAAGACAAAACCGACAAGATTAAAGAAAATTTTATTCATAGAAGCATCCCTGCACTTATGGTCTTTTTTTTTTTTGGTAAAAACATGGTCTAATATGGATCTAACCAGAAATTTTCATTGTTCAATACAGCAAAGAGAGAAGAAAAAACAGTGTAAGCATAAACAGAATATGATCCTAATATAGATTCTAACAATCAATCATAAACTCATAAACAATATCTCATACCCATAATCATGTTGTAAATAGTAAATGGAAGCGTACCTGAATTGGCCATAACGATAATATTAGAGCACTCTTATATGAGCAGTGATCTTCCTCCTGTAGAGCACCTTGATTTTCCTTTGGTTTTCTATCTTGATGGGGATAGAGGGAAAGGAACAGGAAAAGTACGTTATGACTCTGTGTGTGCTCTCAGAAGGGGACCACGACCATTTATAAACTGAATTACTTAAGTTTTAGTATTTCCAATTTGGTCCCTCATCAAATTAGAAATTACTAACTGGTCTCTACACAATATTTATTTTCATGACATAGCCTTTAGCCAAACCTTTAATTTAGTCAGATCACTTTATTATTTGACTTTATAAATAATGGCCCTAACACATTTAATTATGTATCATATATATGCATGACTCAAAATTACTAACAATCTCCCACTGGTCACAAATATATATGTCTTTACAACCTTATAAATGTGTTAGACTTTATGAGCTCAAAAATTGTCATTATATTACTCAAGCATACTCCAAAAGTCCCGTCCATTGATTATATTAGTATGTAGAACCAAACCAGTTTTTCATTGCATCAATCGCAACTAAAACCAACAATGATCACTAATCCTGACACAACCAAATGACATGGATTCATCATGAAATGTGTAGCATGAATATAAAAACTTTAACTTAATGAGATTAATATAAAAACTTAATGTACAAAGTGTAAAATTAAAACCACATATATAAATAACCAAATATGTCTGAAAGTTTAATGTATGCATACAAGAAATTAAACATAGAACATAAAACATATAAAAATGATTATCTCCCACTAAACCTTAGATTCCTCAAACTATAAAACACCCATGTGAGCAACATGCTTATGAAAGACCTTGGGTGGAAGTCCTTTAATTAGAGGATCTGCAATCATGGAGTTTGTCCCTAAATGTTCTATGGAAATCTGTCCACTCTGTACTCTTTCTTTAACAACTAGGAACTTAATGTCGATGTGCTTCGACTTAGTTGAGCTCCTATTGTTGTTGGAATACAATACAGCTGATTTATTGTCACAATATAACTTAAGTGGTCTTTCAATGCTTTCCACAATTTTCAGCCCTGTGACAAAATTTCTCAGCCATATCCCGTGATTAG
>Ga0214545_1011870_pt1 | contig 11754 bp, 7 predicted proteins | sample CNSS4metaG_FD_160064 | JGI IMG/M metagenome (GOLD analysis project Ga0214545, IMG submission 160064) | Root nodule microbial communities from cowpea collected in UCLA plant growth center, Los Angeles, California, USA - CNSS4 | ecosystem: Host-associated > Plants > Roots > Nodule | place: USA... | reverse complement strand
TTCTGCATTATTATTATCAGGATAAGGAAAACATTTCAAAAATATATGAAAAGATCACATTTAAGAAGAGCTTTGACAGACCATATTAGAGAGAATAATCATCCAACCCTGAACCACACTACCTGCAACATATTGCAAATCCCTTGACTTTCTAGTTCACTGAGTGTAGGAAGGTCGTTGATACCTTATCAAACTGATCCAAAACAAGATGATGTGTATTTTGATCATCTCCTTATTCTATCTCATCCAAATCATCATCATCTTCTTCATTTAATGGAAGTTTATCATCATCCTCCTGAATCATTTCCCACTTCATTCTAAGCCACGAGGAATGCTAGCTGGCACTTCTAATAATTAATAAAGGAAAAAGTAACAATGTAGAGATTAAAAGTAATAAAGTAAGACTACTAAAGCTGAGGTTGGATCAGAAAATCAAAAACAGAACTATAGGATTTGCTTTGGCTTACATGGTTTTCTACAAGAGCAAGCAACATTTAAACAAAGAAGAGCACAATGATGCTTAACTTTCTTCCCATTGCTCAAAATGGACCTCACACAACTAAACTGGGAGAAGAAGATATGGAGAGAAGCTGACTCATATAAGATACATCTAATTAACAAAGAAGAGAGTACCATATAAAAACATAATAGATTAATTTTATTTTTAACAACTATTTTTTTAACAACATCATAGTACAATATAACAACATAATAGATTAGGAAATCATGCAAAATTGTAATGGGTTGCAAAAGAAGACAAAGGTGCAGGTGTGTGAAAGTGAATCATTCTTTTCTCTACACAAATATGTGCATGCAAGATGCAGCCTTAAATAATTTTATATAATTCAACAAAGAAAACGAAACATATTTTATATAATGCAGTTGTTAATATACACATATAATATATATATATATATATATATATATATATATATATATATATATGAATCATGATATTAAGAGCATCTTACTTCTAAGGATCCTACATTAATTACAAAATTTTAATCTCATAAGATTTTCTTTGAAGTATGCTAATGTGGTATAACAATTAAAATCTTAAATCTTAAATATTTTAGATCATAACATTGAAAAAAGAGCATGGAATTCTGATTCATTTGGGAAAATATTTCATGAAAATGGAATAGATAGACTATGGACCAAGAACTTGCCATGTGAATAAGATTGTTACGCTTCAATATATATAGCAGCAAGGTTCCAAATATTTGAGACTCTAAGTTGAAGTATTTAACTACTAAATACCAAGACTTTTGGCAATCATAGATTCTGATATAAACATTTAATTCTAAAACAGATAGACTGATTTGAAGCTTTAACATATTTTCACTATGAACTAACACACATATTCATGTACTTCTCTGATGCCAAAGATTGTAAATAGTACAACTAAAGAAAGTGAGCCATAATAAACTTTGAATGAGAGAAAAAAAAATCATTTCAAGAAATGGTTCCTGTTACACAAAAACGAACATAAAAAATTAGCAAAATCTATCCTCTACTTTTTAATCCTCTCTCTTTCTTGCTCATTTTTTTTCTCATTATCTGAGTCCAATTATGTTATGAATCCTGCATATCTTCTTGTTCTACCTACTCAAAATCTACATATCTGAGCCCATAAAAAATATTGTTGTTCAAAAAAAATGTGTACAAATGCCAACGCAAAATAGTGAAATCTACCATTGAAAATGACAGTATAATACCACCTCCAACCTCTAAAAGCTCAAATTAGATTCCATTACCTTTTTTTTCGAGAATGCTCAAAGCCAAACAAAATTATAATAAAATAAACATAAAATTGAATCGCAATTTGTAACTACATAGTTCTAGTCAAAACTTACATTGAAATCACGCATTCTACTTCTCCAATCTAAATTGCACACCCTACTTTGTCAAATTCGTCAATATAATAGATATCTCGGTCATTCAAAACAAGGTCACTACACTTAAGAACCTGAATCATAACAATAAAAATTAGGTTCTACATTGTTAATGTGTAAAATGAGTAAAAAATCTCATTCGTGATCCATACAGTTTCTCCTTCACCCTAAACCAATTTTTACCCTAAATTATTCACTAAAACCCTAAATTAGTGTCACCGGCGTAGAGAGATAAGACGCATGGACGCACCTGAGTGAGGAATTACCGCATAGAGGAGATGCACATGACCATAGGTTCACGAGGCCACTCTATTGACAGTGAGAGACGCGCACATACGAAGCTTTCTTTTTGTGTGTTTAAGTAAGTTTTTTTGACGAAATGAAGGAAGCATTGACGCACAGAGGAGATGCATACACATAAATGTTAAAGAAGTCACATTGTTGAGAGGGAGAGATGCGCGCATAAGAAGCTTAAGCTTGCAATGTTTATTAAATGTGTGTTGAGTGGGAAACAGGGAAAGGGAAAAGAATAGGAGGGATTTTTTTTATATTTTTTATGAAAAAATTGTGTAAAAAATACTTATATTTTTTTTTGCATAAATTAATTAAATGTTTTGTAAATGTAAGACAACGTTTCTATTGTTTTGGTCATACAATTTAAAGGTAACATTTAAATAAATGTAACATAAACATTCAACATTTTATAAAATGTAGTCTTTGACAATTTTTAAACCACACCTTCAAAAAAATTGTGGTCTTTGGTAATTTGTGAAGAATACTTTTAAAATTGTTGTCTTTTATGTACTTAGGCAACACTTTTATATGTGTTGTCAAATTCAGTGTTGTCTAAATTGAAAAATGGTGTAGTAGGAATAACAAATATAATGCTTTAAACTAAACTAAAATGGTCCTAAAATATAATTAAAATGATGCATGAGACTATATCTACAACTACACTTAAAATTGAGTAGAATGCATGGTTTATATAAATATGAAATCTATGATTTTACCTCCTAAAATGAATCCTAATGTATGAAAATTATATATGCATGCATGAAATGTGTAAACAAACATATTTAAATATGTATTGAAGTTTAAAACTACTTAAAACATGCATAACAGTGAAAACAAAAAGTTGTTTGTGAAATGTCACAATGAACTGAAAGAGTGAATTATGTAAAATATGATGAAGCACGTCTAGATACCTAAAACTAATCATAATATGCATGAAAAACTTAGAAACCACTCAAAATACAAAAAATCACATTGGAAATCAAACATGACTAGAAATTTTTATATTTCATGCAAATTTTCTTGTAGAATTTTCACAAAAAATTTGCACGAAAAGTGTTCCTTGGCATTTCTCTTACAAATTTTGATCGGTAGGTAATACCTTCGTGGATAATTAGTTACCATGGAATTTAAAATTTGTAGAAAATTTCTTGTAAATGTTTTTACAAAAAATATTTACAACAAATTTTCTTACAAAATAAAATTCACAGCTACTTTTCTTGCGAAAAAATCAATTTAAAAAATGGCAAGTACTTTTTCCTACTAATTTAAATTTCACAAGTAATTTTCTTGGGGTTTTCAAATTCGCAAATAATTTCTTGCAATAAAATTCGCAAGTAATATTTTCTGCAAAAATGAATTTGTAAGAATGTTTTTTCTACAAATATTTTCACAAAAAAATTCTGTAAAAAAAATAATAAATTTTAAAAATATATATAATTTTTTATTTTTATATTATTTTTAAATGACAAAACAATTTATAAATGACTCATGTTTAGTTATTTTTATAGATGAGTCATGTTTAATTATTTTTATATCAGCTAACTTAAAATTAAAAAATTAAAAATCCTTAATTTTAACATTTATTATTTATGAGAAACAAACACATTAAACAAGTTATACATTTCTATTATTCCAAATGTAGTTATTTCTATAACTTTTTGTCTAACATTTTTCTATAACTACTTCTGCAGTACAAGAGATGTTCATAAAGGAATGTAACTCATCGTAAAATAGTTTCTGTATCATCCAACAAATTATTATATATAATCAATTTTTTAATTATAATTTCTTGCTGATTAACACTATAAACAACTTTTTTATTTAAGAGTACATAGTAATTAGACTCTAATTGTAAATAAATCTAACATAAATTATATATTAAGAATACATAGTAATGCGAGTTTTGTCTTCATTTCGAACATTGCTCCTTCCAAGTGTTTGAACCAGATTTGCATGATGCCCTTCCAATAGCAGCAGACCTACTTTCCTCTTGGGAGCATTGTAGAATGAGCAAAGTCATGAAGAAGGAGTGGAAGTAAACACAAGCAGATTAACATAAATTAATAAATCAAAAGAAATATTTTCTCTTGCACTGCAACATCAAAATGAGTCTCCCAATTCCTATTTGAAACCTATTAATGTAGAACATAAGGATTATTATTACCCGTCAGATAATATATGGATAAATTTTTTCATAAATATTGTAAGAGAAGAAAATAAGATAAAAATTTCTAAGCAATAGCTAGTAAAAAAATTTATCATTAATGCATCAATAACAATATAAATTTCTCCGGTATATGCAAAATCAACCAACACTTGACACTTGGCTCTGTTTTAGATAGATATCTCCTTTTTTCTGGCTTTTATTTCTCTTACATTCTACAGATTAGATTCAATGATGTCTAAATCTACTTATATTCTCTCCCATAGTGATTATATAAGGCATTCATGTTTTATCAACATTACAAGTATTGCATAAACATCATGTAAACATTTTATACTTCCTTGACTAATTAAAACATGTAATTCAGAATCATAAAGGAAGTGTATACACAGAGAAACTGTGTGTTAATCATTGCATGACTGATTATGTGAAGTGTAGGCTTTGCTAACTTAAGGTTACCACTAGATGTGAATCACATAAAGATTAAAGAGTATTGTAGATTTTGCTGCATGAGACAAATTTTGTACTTTGAATAATAACCGTAAATAGTAAGAGGAATCAAAATTAGTTGCCAAACCACATCTCGCTTCATAGTTGCATATGAAACTCAATGCAACAAAAATGTTTGAAACTTACGGTAGCCAAAATAGCCTTCCCTCGCACCATAATATGAGTATTCCTTGACATTATTTCTGTTGACTCTTCCCAAATATTGTAAAGTTGAGCACAACATTAGTCATAATCAAAGGCTCAAATACTCTAACATACTCTGCCACTAATTCAAATCGGCTAGGAATGTACTAAAGCTTAGTATCTTTGAATGACAAGGTCTTCAAACCAACAATAATAAAAATACAAAAGAAATTTAAAAAGGAACCAAAATTTTCCACCATCTCTCAAGATCCTCCTAACTTCTCTCTCCTTTCCCATAAACACACTACTCTTCGGCACAATCTCAATGGCCACCGACGACAACCCTAGCAAACAATAACAATTCAGCCACAGGAGGCAAACAACTAATCACTAACTAACACTCATGCACATAAACAGAAGACACTAGTACAGTAAGGGCTTTTGGCCCTGGTTGTTTTTGATATTCTGTCTAGGTTCCAGAACCGAGATATATTAGGGTGAGGCCAAAAGGGATGGTTTTTTACCTCGGGTGTGAACCGAAGTCATAAAGTTACTCTTCTGTCTCGGTTCTAATGTGAACCAAAGCCATTGTGTCAAAAAAAAATTAATTAATTAAAAGCTCGCGACGACACATATGCAGCTCTTGAAGCAACGGTGGTCGTGGTAGCTTCTGCAGTGGAGGCGTTCTCGTCGTAGTAGCGCGTTCTTGGTGGGGTTGTGGCTCATGCACAACAGCAATTGTCAGTGGTGGTTTGTGGATCTACAGGGGTCGCGACAATGTTTATAGATCTGGTTTTTTGATTTGTAGGTTTCACTATCGCCGATCTGGTTTGCGCAACCACTGATGGCGTTGTGTGAATGCGGGAGAGCTCACGATGGTAATGGCACTTCTTCTCTTGCAGTGTCTCTTTGTGACAATGCAATGGTGTGTTTTGAACCCTAAATCTGTGAACCCCAAAGCAACACAAACAAACCAAAACGCAAAATAAAAAAATGCAAAAGGAAACCCATTTTTCGAACTCACCGGCAATGAGAAGCGACAATGCAATCGACGATAGTGAATGGCACAACGGAGGCGGTGACGCGCGACGACAACGACAGCTAGTCGGCGATGGAGCTAGATAGTGGTGGTGGCAGAGAGTGCAAAGGGTTCGCGCAGAGAGAACTGTGAGAGATGATGAATAGTGGAAAGGGTTCGCGAATTGGGAATTATAACAAGCTTTATGGCCTCGGTTCAATTAATAATCGAGGCCTAATTTACTTACTGCCTCAATCCAATAATAACCGAGGCCAAAACATCTGACGCTGATGGCATTTTTGAAATTTTGGTTACTAGGTTGCCTAATAGGCTTCGGTTCATTTGTAACTGAGGCATAAAACTACTTACTGCAACGGTTCTTAGGATACCCGAGGCAAAAAAGTTCGACACAATTGCAAAAATGCCACTGCCTTCTTATAGGCTTCGGTTCCGCTATAAACGAAGTCTATAAGGCGAGTTAAAAAGTCAAATCTGCACTAGTGAGAACTCCATTGGATTAATTACCAAACACGCAATTACTAATTAACATCAAAGCCGCTTGACGCAAGCCTTTCTGAAAACCGTTAATATGTTCTTGGATGATACAATCCTTTAAGTCTTCCAACTCAGCCTCCAGGCCTTTATGTTTCTCCTTTAACTCGTCGTAGTTGGCCTCCAGATCAACAATATTTCCTTTCAACTTCTTTTCCGACTTCAGGCATCGAACTTTCCAAGTACCAAGCCTCTTCTTTTCCTCCAACCATTCTTCTCTCTCCTTTTCCCAGGTTGCCTTCTCTTCGGCATGTTTATCAACTTGACCGTATAATTCCTCTATCTTCGACCAATTCCCCTCTCTTAACTCTCTTTGAAACAAACTCCTAACTCTATGTCCCAAGATCAGGGTGTTGGGCTCTATATTATCGATTGAGTTAACCAAAGCCTTCAATAAGTTTATATCTATATCCCGTCGGATAAGCGTTTTCGGTAACACTATAAGATCGGCTTCCGGCTTCTTAGCACCGCTAGACGATCCCAGTCACAACAAGGCGACCCTCACCTTCTTAACATCTTTCCCTCCACCATGCTTGGCGGGCGAATCTGCTTTTCTTTTTGATATCCTATGCATGTGCACTTCAACCAAGGACTCTTGTAAGTTAGGAACATCAGTGCTCCTAGCAACTTTGGCCCTCGCAGCTTTCTCCTTCCTTAGAGCTTGAAAATGGTTCAAGTTCTTCTTCCCAACCTGTGCCATGTGCCCTACAATAATCACACCAAACGTCGATCAGTCAACTTAAAGACAACATAGCATTTAAAATTACAAAAAGATACCTTCTATATCAACAATTGGACGAATCGAATTATAAACCCTAACTAAGCCCTTAGTGGGCAACCTATCACTAAACTTCATCAGCGTCTCCACCACCTCCTTATCTGCCACCGACAATCTTTCCATCTTCATGTCCTTATACTGCCAAGGGTTATCGGTCCAGCTAAAAGGGAACTTAGTGCTCCCGTCATCATTATAGAAGTACGACCTCCCAGGCTCTTTCACTACTACCTTGAAGAATCCATCTTTGAAATGCTTGAACGATTGAGTGAACGCTTCCAACCTGCTTATACTCGGCCAGCTTATCAAAGATAACCACGTTGTCAGATGTTTAGGCCTCGTATCATAGAAATACAAAAATGATTGCGGGGATGGTTACAGATACAACGAGTGGCAGAGAACACGAAAAGCTTGCAAGTACGTCCAGCTGTTCGGATGCAACTGAGTAGGAGCCACGTTTAGCAAACGTAGTACCGCCATGGTGAAATCATCAAAAGGCAACCTCATGTGCAGTTGTTAAAAATGACACATGTACATGTAGAAGAACCCATCGGTCGTTCCCTCTTGGTCATGACATACGCAGTCCACGGCACTCACCCGCTCTAAAGCCACTATATCATGGCTTATGTCTCTCTCCACGATAGGAATGCAATTGAGCCATTACTTAAGCAACTTCAACCATCTGAACAATGAATACTGGTTCCGTACATCTCTTTGGCAACCCATTCATACCCGGCCTTGGCCGACCAACTACTCTATGCTATTTTCTTTTGGAGGGTTTTCTCTCACCTCAGTCACTGTCTCCATCAGAATCCTGCTTGAACCTACCGTTGGATCACCACTTCTGATGCGGCTCCTCCGTCGTGGTACTCGCCGGAAAAGCTCTCCAATCGGCGTTTCACCGATTGAAACTCGTGAAAGGTGAGGGAAAACACAGCGAAAGGCTCGATTATGGTGCTTAAGCTCAGATCTCACTGGTTTGGTAAACCCTAACGAGCCTAAAACCTAATCTAGGGTTTAGGATTTGAGCAGAGACGAAAGGGGAGTGTTCTCAACCAAATTTTAACATTCATCTCAACTAAATCATTACATGAAGTGGCTTGCCTTTTATAGATGAGGGCAATCGGTGAAAACAGAAAAGAAGAAAGGAATCGTTGTTCTAACAAGTTTTCCAAACCGCTTAGTGGAAGAAACATGAAGCTCTAATGATGCTAGGGTGGAACGCATGGAGCAAGCGTGTCCATGTGAGGGGAGAAGAGCTCGCATGAAGAACACACAAACTATGCATGTGAATGCACAAACTGGAACCCTAGCTAATGGTAGGAGAAACACGTTGTTTGGGGCTAGTGTGAGGCTACACGTGGAGAAACCCTATCACGGGTTTGGGACCTAGCGACGCTCCAAAGAAGAAGTTGATTCATTTTGCAGGGTCATTAAATGACGAGAACCCAAAGACTTGGAGAGTATTGAATTGGTCTCAATAAGGACGTTGGCTGCCGAAGGATTGAATGCGTGAGATATGGGAGAATTGGGCTCGGGCCCAATTAAAAGTGTTGCTATGTAGAATCAAATGTTGGCTTCAACGCGGGATGAAGAGAGAAATGAGCTGCTTCAACAAGTTGTTGTGTTTGGTGATGTGTTGCACAGGCGGAAAGTAATAGGGTTGGAAGGCTGGGGGACTAGTGTACTGTACCTAAGCGGACCAAGAAAACTACTCATACATTTCCAATCCTTTGCCACTATGCCTCGACCGACAAAGGCCGGGAGACTGGTGTACTACACCTAGGCGGACTAATAAAACCGCACGACCAAGCTCGCCTACACATGGCCCCGCAAGAGAAATTATCAAGTGAGTAACCGGACAAGTGAAAGCACACAACGACGTAGGCCGCCTACTTCAGAAAACAAGATGACATCTGTTGACCACTCCAGACTTAGAATATTACAGACAAGGCCCCTGGTACCAACAATCATTAACTAAGGGCCTGGGCCAAGCCCAAACCCATCTAGGACCCAAGCAATGGCCCAGCCCCCAAGAGGGGCAGACATAATTAATAACTCTATAAATACACGTGGACCCCAATAATTAAAGGTACACTTTTATTAATCCCTTAATCAAGAGTTTTGACTTTCTGAGAATCTTTTCACTGACTTGATCGTCGCAGCCCTCTCCGCAGGTAACCCCTCAAGGGTCCTGACCGTGTACATCGACAGATGGCATATGCAGACCGAAGAGGAGCCAACTCGAGAGATTGAGGTTTGAAGTAAGGTGATATTTGTGTCCTTAACATCTCTTATTTGTTTCTATAGGAACATAAGAAATACAACGAAGTCCAACAGTGAATCTGAAGCTTCGAATTTTAATCAGAGGCGAAGAGATGGAATTGGATAGGAGGAAAGTAAGTTACCTTAATATCTGGACGATCCTTGAGGAGAATGTCGTGGTTACGTTCCTCGGGGAGAGCTCGTACAGTCTTCCTGATCGAAGTCTTTGCGTCTATCGAGCAGAGCTTGCAGCTGCGGAGAAAACGTTGTTGCCTTCGAATCCCACCGATAATTCCCTCATTTCTCAATCACTCTCACATGCTATCTCTCGATTTCATTTGAATTCAGATCACTATATTCGATTTTGATTCAGAGCTGAATTGTGTAGAGAATGAGTAAGTGAGGTTAAGTGTTGCTTTTATAGTTGGTTTGTTACCCAAAAAACAAACTAATCTATCATTTAATTTATTTTGTTTCGAAAAAATATCATAGGAAGACGATAGATTTTATGCAAATTCTAAAATACCATAAAACTTATTTATGAATTTCTTTTTCTAAGAAAATATGAATGAAAAACTTAAAAAATTTGCTGCTTTTCCTGCTCTTTTTTAATTTCCAAAATAAAATAAATAAATAATAAGTAATCTACAGCAAGTTTTGTAAGAATTTTGTAAAATATTTTTGCCTCAAATTAATACTCATATCAAAATTTATAAATATTCTCTGACTAAAATTTAAAAAAAAAAATTGACAAGTAATATGAATATTTTAAATAATGAAGTTCCTGCAAAAGAAAATTAGTACTTTCCTGCCATATTTTATAAAACATTTAACTTCTCTTACTAATTTAAATTTGCAGAAAAATTGTAACAAATATAATTTCTTTACGTGACATTTTTTAAAAATTTAAATTTGCAAGAAAAATATCATATAATAATAAATTCATAACAAATTTTACATGAAATTCATGTAAAAAAAATTTGCAATAAATTTGGTAGGTAATTGATAAATTTCTAGTAGTTAAAATTGCTAAACTAGGCAACACAATGTTCATCAACTTTTCACAGATTATGCAGATTTTGGTTTATATGCAAATGCTAAGTTGTATGCGGTATGAATGCATGAAACCTATTAAAAAAACTAATTGTAAATAAAAGATTATGCAGATTTTGATTTATATGCAAATTCTAATATGCAGTATGAATGCACGAAACCTATTAGAATTAATAAGATAATGCATGAGAAATGTGAATAAGCACCAAACTACTTGTAAATCACAATTCCATATAATAAACCATAAATAAAAGAACCTAGAACCAGTAACGTGACATTACAATGTAAACTGTATTCTACTACGCAGAATTGGTTGAATTAATCCTAATTAACCACTATAACAAAGAATTTAACAAAAATAAAGCTAGAATTGAAAACCCTAATTCTAACCTAAACTAGAAAACTAGATTAACAAAAGTAACTTCCTAGACTGTCAAAAACAAAAATATGTTTTATAACTAGAATTTCAAGATTCGAAGAAGTTTGTAATTACGGACAAACAATTGAGATATAAAACATTTCCATATTAAAGAAACATAAGCATGAGCTGCAACGATTTGGTTCTAAACCAGAAAGTAGAATTTCAATTTCTAGCTCAATTGATTCTCATCTCTAAACAAATGACTGATATAATAAATATTCCTTTTATTAAACTCATGAATTTGCAAATATTGTTTATGATATTAAATTAAGAGGAATATTTTACTTGACATCGTACTTATTACCTTTATGATTTCAAAATTGTTTCCTTCATGGTTTGATTGTGTTCAATGTTTAAAACAAGCCTAAAAAGAAAAATTTTATTTTGATTATGTTTCTTTGTGTTCAAAAAAATATTGCTTTTTAAAGTTTGTTCAGTATGTTTAGTCTAATTACAAGACTGAAGTAAGTTTTACACCAGTGCAGAATGGGCTTTTGGCCCCGGTTGTTTTTGTTATTCTGCCTCGGTTTTAGAACCGAGGCATATTGGGGTGAGGTCAAAAGGTATGACTTTTGGCCTCGGGTGTTAACCGGAACCATAAAACGCTTTTTCTGCCTCGGGTAACGTAAGAACCGAGGCCATAGGGGACATTTTTTTGGACCACCACTGCAGTTGTGGTAAGTC
>Ga0214545_1011868_pt1 | contig 11756 bp, 7 predicted proteins | sample CNSS4metaG_FD_160064 | JGI IMG/M metagenome (GOLD analysis project Ga0214545, IMG submission 160064) | Root nodule microbial communities from cowpea collected in UCLA plant growth center, Los Angeles, California, USA - CNSS4 | ecosystem: Host-associated > Plants > Roots > Nodule | place: USA... | reverse complement strand
TTTTTAAGTTTTGAATTTATACAGTATTGCTTATTTAATTAAAGTAGTATGAGTTTTGTTATGTTTTGCATTGTGATAATTGTGATTTGTGAATATAAATTTTATTTTTTCTAAATAGGTAAGAGGTCATAAATTTATATTAGAAAGATTATGATAAAAAGTAAAAAAATTGATTCATTTTTTTCAAAGAGAAAGGTTTGTGATGAAGATGAAAAAGAAATGCATTTACGTTAACTAAGCTTGAGAAATTTAATAAGAACCAAGAATTTAAGACAATATAAAACAAATATCTAAAGTTATCAGAGTTACATATAATGAATTTAACAATTCAATAGAATGTGATCTGGAAAAAACGACATCAAATTTGACAATACCACCAAATCAAATTGATGAGATACGAATGTCTTATCTAAAATGGTATTCATGAATTCGTATCATGATATAATAGCGAATGATAGTAATATTTTTTTGAATTCTACTATTATATGTGTTTGTTATAAGAAGAGGAAATGAAGAGAAAAAAAATGAATAGTTTTTCTTCTAAAAAAATTATATATAACAAATCTAATTTGACCCCCCTACAATTTTAGTCCAAGTTCCGCCACTGAGTATACATATGTTGATATTTGAAAAGTTTTCTTAAATCTCTAAGATATTTTTTAACTTATCATACCCTTAATTATACATTTGTTTTTCTTTGTACGATTTCTTTCAATAGTCTCTCAAATTATTTGTAAACATTTGTTAATTTGTTAATATTTTTATTTTTTGTTTATTTTCATTATGTAGAATACTATTTCGATATATTTTATCTAATTATTTTTTATTTTCTAACTCATTATCAATCATACTGTAATTTTTTCACTATAATTGTATAAATAACTTTTATTTACTACAATATAAAAATTTAATGTAATTGTCATAAATATTTTTTTATCATCATCCAACATAATTGAAATTCAAAAGATATAAGATCTATGTTAAAATTTTATTATTATGATTATTATTTGTTCTTTGTATCATTTTGATCAAGTAATGAATTATAACTTTTATTAGTGTATAAAAAAGAAATTCATTAGAATTTAAAAGATTGAAGTAAACAAACATTTAAAATATATTTTAATTTGAATATTTGTTTTCCTTTTATAATTTTAAAAAAATATTTTTAAATTTTATCATATAGGTTTCATTAATGTTTGCAAATTTAATAAATGTGTTGGTTCTTATGAAATTTTATTTGGTATTATAATCTAAAATGTAAACAATTATAATTTATTTTAAACTTTTATTATGATTATTATTTGTTCTTTGTATCATTTTGATCAAATGATGTATTATAACTTTTATTAGTGTAAAATAAAAGATTCATTAGAGTTTAAAAGATTGAAGTAAACAAACATTTAAAATATATTTTAATTTGAATATTTGTTTTCATTTTATATTTTTAGAAAAATATTTTTAAATTTTATCAACTAGGTTTCATTAATGTTTGTAAATTTAATAAGTGAGTTGATTCGCATGAAATTTTATTTGGTATTATAATCTAAAATGTAAAGAATTATAATTTATTTTAAACTTTTATTATGATTATTGTAACATCCCATTTTAAAAAGATAATTCCAATTTAATAAAATGCCACATATATAAATATCCAAAGAGTACGGAAATTGGTATATGAAGGTACACAGTACCCCAAACATATTCATAACAAAAAAAATGAGGCACCACACTGTTTATCATCAATACAATAGTTCAAAAATAGCACAAGTTTTTGTCCATAACAAGAGAAATTCTAACTAAATAAACTCCTTCAGCCACGGGCCCCATAGTGAGCTCAATACCCATCCATAACCATCAAGCTGCAGCATCTCTACTATCATTACCACTGCCAGGGGTTCTCACATCTGCTCACATCAATAAAATTAATGATCATCGCAATGGAGAAAGCCACACACAACATACAAACAAGCGAAAGGGTAAGCTAGTGTAACAAATCCTTATATTATAACACTCAGTAGGTAAGTTCAAAACCAAACATAATTAACAGATATCCACACATGATATACCCAAACCACTTAAGGCATTTAGACTTGACTATCCGGATACATACGATGAGGCACAACCATCAAACTGTGAAATTACGTCCTAGCAGTGAGGCATCACCATGAGGCCTTCGTGGAATTACATCCTTACATGAGGCACCACCACGAGACCTCCGTGAAATTACGTCTTGGCCTTGAGGCACCACCACGATACCCCCGTGGAATTACGTCCTTATGTTGAGGCACCACCATGAACCCTCACCCCGAGGTTCATGGAATTAAGTCCATTAGATGAGGCACCACTAGGGACTCCCAATAGGAAGGTCCATGGGATTACGTCCATTAGGTGAGGCACCACCATGAACCCTCACCTCGAGGTTCGTGGGATTAAGTACAATGAATGAGGCACCACCAGGGACTCCCAATAGGAAGGCCCATGGGATTCCGTCCATTAGGTGAGGCACTACCATGAACTCTCACTACAAGAGTCATGGAATTACGTCCTTCTCAGACTTTGTATATGTGTCACCAACCAATCAGAGAGTTCCCATAAATACTAATATCATGTTGACATGCATATGTATATAAACAGCCAATCATACAACTCACAGTTCCCAATTCATACACAATAAAGCAACATCTTATTTCCATCTCAACCTCATACCGTAACCATGGCATCATCCCTCAACCCTTGTAGTAAAGCATTTAGATAAGACAAGCAAGCAACACATCAGTGAATCACTCAACAATAGTACCAAAACCTGTCTCCAGTCTCGCTCAAGCTAAAAGGTCTCGCTCAAGCGAGCCCCTTCTCGCCTAGGCGAGGGCTCGAGGAATGGGACAACAGCTTCTGCGATCTCTCGCTCAGGCGAGTCCCTTTTCGCCTAAGCGAGATCACCCTCGCTCAAAAATGCAAACTCGTCGCCTGAGCGACAGTTCAAGCAGAAGATCCTAGGCGAGCCTCTGTTAATCTTGCCTAGGCGAGACACGCTTGCTTGGGCGAGAAAGACAGTACTCACCACTGTTCTCGTGCGCAACAGATAAGCATTCAGGCCAAAATGACATTCAAACGATTTCCAATCAATTAAATCATCAATCAAGTTAGGCCATCATGAAATGAAAACAAAACAAGCAACAAATCAAACAATACAAGCGAATCATAGCTTCCCTTACCTGAAAAGGGGTTATACGAGACTTCGACACTGAACCACGGAGCACAGCAGCTCTAGAACTAAACATGCAAAAGTGAGCCGAACCAAGGTCAAGCTGAACGCGAATATGAGCATACTTCGAAACCCTAGCAGAGGTTTTGTGGAGAGAAAATGGGTGAGTTAGGGCACTGATTTTTCAGAATGACCTGCAATTGAGGAACCTTAGCTGCTTTAGGGGCCTTGGCACCCTATGGGCCAACCCTTTAGGTCCAACAATGAGGCAGCCCTTAACATTAGGTCACTCAATAAAAGTGGGTCTTACAATTATTATTTGTTCTTTGTATCATTTTGATCAAATGATGTATTATAACTTTTATTGGTGTATAAAAAAGAGATTCATTAGAATTTAAAAGATTGAGGTAAACAAACATTTAAAATATATTTTAATTTGAATTTTTGTTTTTCTTTTATATTTTAAAAAAAATATTTTTAAATGTTTTATTAATATTTGCAAATTTAATAATTGTTTTGGTTCTCATGAAATTTTAGTTGGTATTATAATCTAAAATGTAAACAATTATAATTTACTTTAAAGTATTTGATATCGAAGAAATAAACATCCTTCCAATATTGAATATTTGATAATATTATGTTTCCTTCACCGTAATTTTTTATTATTTTATAAAAATTAATTAAAATTAATATTGAAGTAGTAAGAAAATGGGTATGGATACGAGATTATATCCGTTACCCGGTGGGGATGGGGATGAAACAAAAGTTTGATACCCGTTGAGTTTGGATATAGGGATGAGGATGAATTTCTTTTACGGAGATGTGTATGAGATAATGAAACCCGTGTCCGCCCCGTCCCGTTCCCATCCCTATCTGGTACATGTCGTAACCAAATGTCGACTTTTGGTGTTTAACTAATTTTTTGTATATCGAAAGTTTACTGTCAATATTTTCTTAAGATTATCAAATGGATGTCGAAATTTGTTTCAGAAGAATACCATATGTACATATCTGTGTTTGAGCATAATTGGATATCAAAATTTGTTTATCATATAAATCGAATGTTGACATCTGATATTTAGTAACATATTTTATCGAAGTGTATATGAATAATTGAATCAACATGTATCAAGAATGCAACTAAGAAGATTTTGAACAACTCAGCACAACAAGACATGAACATACAATCAAAAATAAAATTTTCAATGAAAATAACAAGATACATATAAATATGTGAATGATACAAATGAACAATGAGAAAGAGAAAGATAGGAGTGGGGATTACTGAATAATGGAGTACAACTTCGAACAGAGAGGGACCACAATGTTGATGTTGAACAAAGAGCAACACAACAAAACATTAGGGCAAAATGTCGTTGGAGGAGGTTAGAAAGGAAATTTGGATTCTTTGTTCATTTTTTTTTACTGTTCTTCTAGTGTGTTGTTTTTTTATTGTACTTTCATAATACACTGATTATCACTAATTTTGATATTTTAAAATATATTAAAAAAATATTTAAAATATCAATATAATATATTTTTAATATTCAGTAGAGAATAATATTAAAAAAAATTAATAAAAAATCTAGACTCTTAGAGAAGAGAACTTGAAGAGATTTTCAAAACATAAATTTGGAGGTGCAGGGTTTGAGTTAAAAAACATGAGAAGGTCAATAGCTTTTTCTAATTATCGTCACCTACTTTGGTTGATCTGAAGGAGAAATGATTGGAGATGCACTCAGAAGCCCCTCCCTATATCTATTCCCCAATCCAAAAATTAAATTATGACAGGACATTAGTTTTGGGCTGAACTAGATATTTTCGAGCCGATTTGGTATTTAAGAAATAAAATATAAAAAAACAAATTAAAAATAATAATTATTATTATTATTTGATAAAATGGAAATTTATAAAAGCTAAAAAAAATCAATAAACGTCACAAGAAAAACTGTTAGTTCAAGAAAAAAAGAAAATACATAAAAACAACCCTAAAGCCTAATACAATCAATAATATAATTATCCATAACAAAAGCTGTCCCATGTATGAATGAATTGAGATTTCTCGTAATTTTTCACGGCAAACTATCTCATAATAATAGTAATAATAATAATAATATATTAACATTAATTTTTATTTTAAAAATACTAACTTTTACTTTTTTATTCATCTTTAACCAAACACTTTTGATATTAATTATTGACTTATGTTTTAAGTCCATCTTTCAATTGAATTTACACATACTTTATGAAGAGACTTTAATAACGAGAATTTCTTTTAGGATTTCCTGTATTTAATGAAAATTATTTTTAAAACAAATTAAAATTATAAAATATAAAATTAGATAAATAAATAATAATAAAATTACTAAATTATTGAATGTAAAACAAAAAAATATAATTTTATAATTTAATTTCATAATTTTTAATTATGTAATATTACCGTTAATATTTTACATTCTATAATTCAGCCATTATAAATTTAAAAAAATATAAAATTATATAATTATATAATTATGAAATTGTAAAATTACAAAAATAATAAAATCAAAGTTTAGAAATTTTGAAATTATGATACTATAATATTATAAACTTATAAAATATAAAATTATTAGAGACTCAAGTTTCGAAATTTATCGAAAACTTAAAACATAATTAAGTTTTATTTATTTTATAAAAAAGACAAGAAAAAAAATACTAAGTAAACAGTGAACCTGAACCTTAAACCCTATATCCTAGTAAAATTTAAAAGTAACTATTTAGAGACAAAAACATAATAAAATGAATTTGAAGTTATTTTGTAAAAAGAAAAAACATGCTAAGTAAATAGTGAACCCACCTTTATTTAATATAAAACGAGTCAAACCATAAGGTACTGTGGTGATACTTGCTTGTCTACGTTGATTTCTTTGATATTAGAAGTTAAGGTACAGAACTAGGTATCCCAAGTAAAAGGATTCACACAGAAACAGAAAGCAGAGTTGCAACATAAAGAACTATGCAAACGGAGGCGAGTTTTATGCAAAAAATTAGATACCCTTTTAAGATTTTACAGGATGTTTGACACAAGATGGTAGCACACGTTAGCCCTCAGAAACATCAATCGAGGAGCAAAATAATTAAACAACCAAGACATGAATAATGAATTATCGACATATCTCGTTTGAAGCTCCTGATTATACTATGCTTAACCAATGAACAAATGTGACGATGGCAGTAAATTATCTACGTTTCACATCACTCTTTGATGGAGGAGGAGGAACCGTTCCAAAAACTTTATCCCACAGGGGTGAAGTGATCCCAAAGCCATAGTTCTGGAGACGATAATGATGATTTAAGTGATATTTCTGCAAAATAATGAAGGAATTACCATATGCCTTTTTCCTGGCTTATAATTTTAGATAGCTGCCAATACATTATAAGCAACAGAAAATCTATATCATGACCAAAAAGAAAGAGGCAATCATCATCATGCTTATCATGCTCTGAGAAACAATCTTGCTCCAGAAGAAATGAGACAATACAAATCTCTAGAAGATTGGAGAGAGGAGAATGCTATCATATTTTATGGTCAGTTTAAGAGGCTAACTAAAAATGAAAATGAATGCCTCAATTTCAAGGCATATGAATTCAGTGCCCTTCAATTTGTAATCGAATTATATACAAAGACCAATTTTTTGATGAAATGCATCTGATAAACAGCCCAAGTTTTATTCATTGACAAGATGATTCTTCCAGTAGCACATTGGACCCTGCAATTTAACAGCTAAAGGAGGGGAAGAGCTTTACCTTTAGACTTTTGGGAACTTCAGATTTTGGCTGACCATGGTGCAAGTAGTAATGAGTGCAATCATACATCACATAGCCCAACAAAATACCTCCAAACACGGCAGGAGCAATTGAAGGGGTGCACATAAGCTTCACTAAGTTCCAGATCTGAACACGGAAGACAAAAGCAACAAAATCAACTCATGAAACCGCTTATCAAGTTAAGCTAGAAAAGAACGGGCACAGAATAGAGGTATCTCTAAATATCACCAACATCTTTATAGTAATCAATCATTGTCACAAAATGCTAAAAAAAAAAGGTTTTCTGGCCGTTTTCAGAGGAAATCTGCAAACTCTATTACAGACGGTGTGGTGCTTAGGTTCCCCTGTGACATCAACAAAGCCATTCCAGAAGCAGTCACTTTCGGAAGCTCCAACCAGAATATGATCACGGGTATAAAGATGTTCTTTCAGAAGCTACAAAACTATTTGCTTGATAAGGCTACTTTTGTGTTTTGATTCATGAGGGGAACAATTCATTAGACTAATTCTACTGTTTTCTCAGTGACAAAAGTATTGAAAGCATTTTAAATTCTCAAGATATCAAATTTGATCCTCACATTCATTTACCTCCTCTAATAGCATTTCCTTTCACGAACAAAAACTGATATTAACAGACTTCAACATCGTAAAAGCAAGTAAAAGAAAAAAATTCTTAGTACGTGAACAAATACAATATTTCACAGCATTAATGAATTTTATTGCATTGCATCTACAACAAGGTTTTTGAAGCCATAATAATAACACTGGATCTTGATGAACTAATTGGCAACTTTTTTGTATGCAGCAAAACAAGTGAAACTTTTTATGTATGTTAAAACAGAGTTTCTCATAACAAAAAATTTATCTAGATTATGGAATCTTACTCCAGTAAATTGAGAAAATCTAATCTAAGTGGTTGGGAAAATCAACAGATGGTATTCTAATGCAGTCATGTCATGATTATATAAACCGTTGATCTTGTTATAAGCATCTGAAATGATATACTTTGAATTTTTACTTTAGAGAAGCCGGATCCTACATGACCGGGTGAGGGGCAATCATTGGATTCCCGTATGAGGTAAGCTATAAAGGTTTTTAAAGTCACCAATTGCACAATTAAGTCGCATTTGAACCACATAACCCGCAAGTTCAAACCATGGTAACAACTCTGAATGCATGGAAAAGCATGATTTTTTCTCTATGAGGTAAGAAATGAAATTACCGGGAGAGCTAACAAAGCCGCTGCAACAGGGGGGAAAACAAGTCTGTAGCTATCCATGGGGTGCTTGTGGTGGCAGCCATGGAGAAGATAATGAAAGGTGTTTCCCCTGATGCAATATTATGAAACAAGTAATCAATCTCATGCATATAGATTGTATCGATCACATGAATACAGAGATAGATTAACTAGACTAGCTAAGAAGTTGTGAAGAGAAAGAGAGAAATCACACCAATAGCTCTTGGTTTTAACATGAAAGAGAAATCGGTGCAAGGTGTATTCCGCCAAAGTCCACACAAAGATTCCCAGAAGGACGAAAGGAGCCACTTGTTCAGAAGGGAGGTCTGACTTTACAGAATTAGAAATGAACCAACTCGCAACAGGCAACCAAACGGTCGGAATCACCCACCACGCAGTGCGCGTGAACAACTGTCCCAATGAAGAACCACGACAACGTTAGCTAACCTAACATTCGATCCAACGTGACAATCTGATAAAAAAAAAAACGAAAATGGATAACGGATAGGAATGTGCGTACCTCCAGAAAATCGCTCCCGAAAAAGCGAGGGCCTTCCTTGCTTACGATAGGCTCGTGAACCCACTCATCGTAGTCTTCGCCAAGATGCCCAACCTGTGAGCGAGAGAAAACGTAAAGACACGTGACGATTCCTGAAAATGCAGATTGAAAAGCACGTTACTGGGTTTACCTGGAACACAAGAGGCTTGTTCAAATCCACGAGGAATTTCTGGGCAACCATCTTGGTGCTGAAAGAAGGAAAGAAATGAAAATTAAACGGAATAACGAATAAGAAATGCAGATCTGGAAGATGAAAGTGGGGCAGGGAAACGAACAGTGCAGAGAGAGAGAAAGGTCCGATCCGAAGCAGAAGCGGAGCTCCCTCTTCACGAAGGAGAGGGAGTTGGAATACTCTGTGATGGATAATTCAGCTGAATGAGAATGGAATTTGAACCTCCATTTTATGTTTCCTCTTCCTTCTCTTCTAGCCGTTAACGCTTTCTCTATCGGAATAGAAAACTATGCCGATTTTCACTCTCTGGTTTCCGTCACTGCCAGCGCATCATCCTCCTTAAGCACCCTCTTTCTTCTAATTTCTCACCTTTAATATGTAAGATGTAAGTAATTCTTTTTAATATTTTTTAATCGAGTAATTATAAAAAACATTTAATATTTTTATTTTATCTAACTACTCTGAAGTTTCGTTTATAATCAAACAAGACTATAATTATTACTTTTATCTTTTTGCAGATCTCGGATTAACTTAAATTTTTCGTATCTATTTTTGTTTTTTAATTTATTGACCAGCTCCCTTTTAAAAAGCAATACACAAATTAACTAATACATTGGAAGAAATTAATGACGAGAAAAGAACTAACTGAGAACAAATTTCAAATAATAAATGAAAAATGAAAAAAATATTTTGAGCATTAAATTTCTTTTATAATAACTCAATTAAAAGCATTTGAATTTTTATATAAATTTGATATATTTTAAATTTAATTAAGTAAAAAATAAATAATCCATCCACTACATTATTTATTATTATTCAATGCTGAACCGTAATAATATAAGCTACATATATTAAAGTGTTAATGGTTACTGTGAATGTGTGATGGTCGTAATAAAATTAAATAATTGATTTTGTAAACGAAATAAATTTAAATATTGGCCTTTTAAAATATCCAAAAAGTGACCATAAATCGAAGCTACTTTTTTACTGGCTAAAGTTTCTGTTGTTGGTTTATGAATATATAAAAGGTCCCTGTTGCTTCGCTTCAGCTTGACATTGACAGCAGCATTACAGCATTATATTTGCTTTCCAGCAATTACATCAGAAATTGGTTTTATGGTATGAGCAAATGGTTTATGAACCGTAAACAACTTTCTACTATTATTTAATTATAATTTGCTTTTTTATACCCATGTATGTGTCCACTTTATTTTAGGATTAAATATGTTTTTGTCTCTCAAGTTTCAATGAAAATTGGAATTAGTTCTTCATCAAAATTTTTGATCAATTTAGTCCTTCATCTTTCAAAATGCGTGAATTTAGTCCTTTTAACCAAATTTTGTTAAGTTTTTTTTGACGTTTCAAGCGCATTTCATGATAGTATTTAAATTATTTACATTGTTCGACACATTTTTGTTTCAATGTTAACTTAAATACTATCATGAAATGCACTTGAAACGTCAAATAAACTTAACAAAATTTGGTTAAAAGAACTAAATTCACGCATTTTAAAAGATGAAGGACTAAATTGGTATAAAGTTTTGATGAGGGACTAATTCCAAAATTTACTAAAACTTGAGGGACCAAAACATATTTAACCCCTTTATTTTATCTTAATATTATGAGATCCAAGATGCTCTTCGATAAGTTTTGTTTATTGTATTTAATCATCAAAATTAATTATTAATGATTACGTTTTCTCCTATTTAATCTTATGATGACTTATTAATTTAGTTTTAGGACATATATGCTTCTCTAATATTAGTTATTTATGTTGGTTTAGTCAATGAATTTTTTTTTTTAATATTAAGGTTAGGATAGAAACTACTTTCTTTTCAGAAATTACAGTATTAGTACTTCTATTAGATAAATACTGATTATTATGTTGTAATGTAATTTGCTTCTTATTCACACTTATCCATTTTATAAATTTTGTGAAAAAAATATTGGTATGCATTGGTGTGTACTAAAATATAAGGATCAACAACAACAATATCAATAATTATTTTTTAAATCTCCTTTATATGTGTGATTTTTTGTTAATAATTTGGTATGAAAGTAAGGTGAATTTATTCACCTGTTAAGTTGTGAGATGTGTTTTAGAACTGAATAATCTTAATCTTGAAATAAGAAGGAATATTGAGGTAAGTCTTAAATATTTCAGTGTTGTTTCATTGTCCAAGTTTTGGTAATGATAAACAAGGCAATTAATTAGTGTAAAAACAAGGCAAATAATATAATTAGTTTTCATCGGATTTTATTTTTTTTACTGTTCTTTTATTCTCTTCTTCGCTAATCTTTTTGTTTTCTCTTGTTAATATTAGATAACCTTCTTTTTTAATTCTTCTCTCCATGTTCTTCAATATACAACTCTTTACTTTCCCTTTGAAACCTTCTATAAATGGCCAATAAATCAACATTTCTTGATCAAACTCTTACTAATGTTGGGCTTATTACCACACAATCCCCCAATCTGAGCATTTATATGCATAGGACAAGAAGAAGCCGTCAAGAGTTTACCAATTTAGGCCCTTAAGATTTTTATTTTTAATTATTGACTCAAATAATATATCTTCTATTATAAGCCCAAACAATCTTGGATCTCCAAAAAGGAACTACTAAGGTGCATGACGATCTTAATATCACATTTTGTAGTTTGTACTGTTTGAGAATATGAACCGTTAAAAAGTTCTTGTCCATGGCTTAATGTTGTTTCAAGGATGATTTAATGTTGTTGACCAAGTAAAAATCATGTTTCTTGATATATATATATATA
>Ga0214545_1011867_pt1 | contig 11759 bp, 3 predicted proteins | sample CNSS4metaG_FD_160064 | JGI IMG/M metagenome (GOLD analysis project Ga0214545, IMG submission 160064) | Root nodule microbial communities from cowpea collected in UCLA plant growth center, Los Angeles, California, USA - CNSS4 | ecosystem: Host-associated > Plants > Roots > Nodule | place: USA... | reverse complement strand
GAAAGATAGGGGCAGCAACACATTGATGCAGCAATACACGAGCCTTGCAGTCCAACTTCTTCATCTCCTTGTATGTTTTCTTGGCCGCTTCATCAGCATTCTTGGGCAGTTCTTTGAAACCCACCTTAACGATCTCATCTATTTCTTGAAAGCCAAGAATCGCCTCCATCTTCACACACCAATCATCATAACCCTTTCCATCAAATATGGGTAAGCATCCCGGTATCAATCCTCCACCAGCCATGAGTAGAACACGCAGCAATACTCCCAAGATTCCTCTTCTTGAACCTTGCTCTTGATACCAATCTGTTGGGCCTCAACAACAATTACGCAGGCCCATTCCAATTCTTTTCTCACTTTCTCTCCTGATGCTTCCACACCACACACGTACACACTTTTCTCACCTACCCCTTTTCCTCCTTTTCTTCGTTCTCTCTCTTCACTCTCTGCTTAGATTAGTAAGGAGTTATTGGTGTTTTTTTAATAAAATAAGTATACAAGTGGGCTTCTATTTTTTATGTGATTGTCTTGTATGCTTTTCAACTTATTTTAATAAAACTCTTATTTGCTTCTTAGTGATTATTTCATAGATTTCAGCTTAAAACAAATTGATACAATAGTTGTCCAACATATATATAACTCGCACTCCAAAATCTCATTCAAGCAATGTGAGACTTCTCAACACTCCTTTGCTGAATCAGTGAGTCTGGTGATTACCAAGATGCGTTATAGGCTTTAATACCATTGTTAGATAAAACACTTATCACTAGTCTAAAATCTATAGTTGATAGTTGATTGAGCTCAGACGCTTAACCATTTTGTGATTGTGTAAGGCATTTTAAACACTTTTTTGTGCTTTTATTTTACCGATGCTTTCCTTAAAACATGAACTACATTAGATAATGGTGAGGCGGTAAGCTTTTGTGATTGTATTTTTCTTCATTGGACTACACTGGATCATGGAGCATTATTTGTGTTATATATGCATTCATAAATTACAATGAAATATATTGCAAGCAAGATATGGCTCCAACAATTGTTTGTGTTATATTGAATCCATGTTATATTGCCATAAATTGTTTATATTTCTCATAAGTTGAACAAACAACCATGTTATATATTGTAGCCATGTTATATTGCCATAAATTTAATTGTTGGATGAATGAACATATGCAATTAATGTGTAAAGTACACTTACAACAATTTTTTGCCTCTAGTACCCTAATTTGAGCCTCCAATACAAAATCAGGACAAAAAAAATCAAAGTTGGTGGACCAATCTGCCCCTCACGGGCTGGTTTCAATGTTCCACCTGTTTTCGCTTGGCGGGCCAACCCGATCTGTTTTAGGTGGGAAAAAATCAGGTGGGCTAAAACGGTCGATTTGACCTGTGTGTCACCCCTACTTTAAACCAAGATTGTCAACTTGTTGGCATGACAACCCATGTTTGAAATGTGAACTCATATTATGTATACAAGACTAAATGAACGAAACTATCCATGATGATCACATATTCATGCAATGTGAATTGATTCTAGATTTAACCATTTGGTGTAGCAAATACAATAGAATGTGTTGGATCAAAGTTGGACAAGATGCATAAGGTAAAATTTTCTCAATTGAACCAACCCACCAAAGGTAAGTCAACGTGACAACAAATTTTATGCAATGGAATGATCTAACTGATATACATAAATAAACTTGATAGAACCTAATTAATGCAGAAACTGATAAGAAATCAAGAACCTCTATTGGTTGGTATGCTAAAACAGAATCAATCATTTAAATAAATGTAGGAGTAATACACAAATGTTGGCTTCACAAAGCAAAAATATACTAATGCATATACCAATTAGAAGATGAATTATAATATGAAGTACGGGAAAGTTGTAAAGATTAAAACCATGCAAAATATAGAATTAAAACATATGAAATAAAGCATGATTAGAAAGCACTCAGAATGCAATTTCATAACTTCTATTGGTCCTTGTTCTAATCCCAGGACATCGTTAGGGTCAATCAACCCTCATTCGAGGTATTATCCACTTTGGAATGTCGAATCCATCACGATTTTGTCCTTAAAAGGTGCCTCATATGGTGGAAGGAGGAAGGGGTATTTAAACCGCCTTAGGCCTCAACTTCTAAGTGATGTGCAACTATTGGGTGCGATAGGAACATAAACCTCCCAATTAAGGTCTAAGGGGAATGAGGGGATCATGCCCAGTAGAGGGCTTAAGGGATCGATGGTTCGTATGTAGAACCTCGTTATCAGCCCCATACTAGGCACCAATGTTTTGATTCCATGACATCGTTAGAGTCAATCACCGCTCATCCGAGGTATTGTCCGCTTTGGAGTGTCGGTTTTATACTTAAAAGGCGCATCAGAGGGTAGAAGGAGCAAGGGGTATTTAAATCGCTTTAGGCTTCGACTTCTAAGCGATGTGGGACTATTGAGTGTGGTAGGAACAATCCTAAAACAAAACTACTCTACACTCACTCGAACCCTAGTCTACCTATATTCTAGTAAGAAGAAATGAAGAAGGACAGAATGGGGAAATAAGCTATTGAATCGAAGAAAAGAATATTTTTTTAGAATAGAAGAAACCCCCATTTTTATTGATACAAAAAAACCTAAATGTCTTTAGGTCCGATGCAGCTCATCACCACTTCTCTCTAACCCAATTCCACTTCTCTTTTGAACCTAGCTCCTCTGACTCAAACAGTCTACTTCAACTTGCGTTTTGGGTGTTGTTTTAAGGTTCAATAACAGGAGACCTCACTTTTCTTGTTTAGACTTGTGTAGCCCCTGTGTGATAAGGTTTAGTGATGCTAAAATCCAAGGGTTGGATTGCAAGGTCAATTTTAAGCTCTGGGGCTTTTCTGCAATACTAAAAATATAGAGACAAAAGGGTAAAAAACCAATTTAAAGAAAAATTTGTCTTCTAGTTTTATAAAAATTTCCTAAGAAAAATGACACATTTTAGTTTAGACACGATTTTTATTTAGAATCACAATTTTATTAAGAACTTCTACAAAACTCTATTTTTGCACTTAAAACTAAAATCTAACCTAATTCTAGGAAATTACTAATTGGACCAAATTAAAAAGGGATTTTTATTAAGGAAAAAGGAGAAAAATGGTATTAACAATAAGCCTTGCCAAAAAACCTTGTGCATTAAACCCTAAGGCCTAGAGCCTAACTCCTAATAGAGAGGATTTAGTGACCATGTGTCCTCCTTCTAGGAAGAGGATTTACAATTTGGAAACACCTTTTAGGTTACTTAAGCTTATAAATATAGGTGTATCCCCCATGTAAATTCACCTTTGAATTGAGTATTGTTATGATATTAATTTTGTGTCATATTATTCACTTAGGTCACCAAAGGCTAGAGCATCTATTCTAGGTATCCTTTAGCCACCCTTCCTTAAGAGTTGGCCAACTTCTCTTGAGAGCACACTAAACACCATCATAGCCTTTGTAAGATTCAAGAAAAATAATTATATTATTTAAGGTGATAATTGGTCGTGAGGGGAATATTTAAATTAAGAAATAAATAATTTTACAGAGGTGAAGAGTAGCACAGTCGGTTAGAGCCTATATTTTATAATGATTTATAATTTATTTGGAATATTATGGTTTATTTATTTTCTTATTGTTGTGTGGATGCTATTGTAATGTTGTTGTGTGTATTGAATGATAAGAAGTACATGATGGTTGATATGGTTTGGGGTGTTTCTTGACTCTTAAGGTTGTGTGTTCAAATCTCAACTAGAGTAAAATGGGTTGAACTTGTGTTTTTTTTTTTTGGTAATTTGTGGTGCACCTTTGAAGGTGAAAAGTTAAGGCGGAATTGTATTTGGACGTGTCAACACCCAATTTTGTTCGAATAAATAAAAATTATTTTACCAAAATAAAATAAAATAAGTGTCGCATAAAAAAGGGTAAAACTAAATTTGCTTTAAAATGTTTAAAAAAAAGAGAGTTTCTTTAATTTTATTTAAGAGAAATTTTAAAAGATGTTTTTTTCTTAGAAAAAATAAAAAGTAAAATACAAAAATAATAAAAAATATAATTATTTAAAAAATAATAATAATAAATAATTTAGTTTTGAATGTTTTCGTTTCTATTATTTTCTTTTTCATGTTTCTTTTTATAGTGAGTTGGTAGCCTAATTAATTTGTCTTTGAACCCTTGTTTTTAGTTTGTTTACCTCTGGTTAACCAATTTGGGCTCAATGGCCCATTGTTTTTCTTTCACACCACCGTTTGCTTTATATCCTAAAATAAAATTAAAAAATTAAAAAATAAATAATAAAAAAATAAAATTGTTGTTCATAACACAAGAAGCAGGAACAGTTGAGTATTTGATAATTGATTGGTAACTTCTATGAATTTTTTTAAAAGAGAGCACGTTAATATTGAAAGAGGGAACGACCATTCGAGGATGCTTTTTTTCACGCACAAAACAAATAGGATGTTTTTATTACAGGAAAAAACATGTAAGTCATTTTTTCACTCATTTTTTCACACATAGATTCATCTTCACAGTATCACATCTATGCTGAATTTGAAAGCACAATCCAGAATCACAACATTTCGAATCAATAACGATCAATACAAAGAAAAAACAATAAGCACATATTGGAGCATATCAGAACAAAACCAGGTTCATAATTTCCAAGTTTACTATGATGTTTTGTGTTTGTTTCATTGTTGTTGTATGATTAATGGTAGTAGAAATTTTCAACTAAAAATAGAAAAATTGAATTGAACATTTTTCTGTTAACAAAATTGGTTTGGGCATGTAGACATTGGTTGTGGGTGAGAAATAGAGAGGGAAGATGGTGATGTAAGAAGCATTAGTAGTTGGCGGCGATCTCTTTGACGGAATGGCAGTCACGGCGGTGGTCTTGGTGGCCCGAAGAAGACGCGAGTAGAGGAGACGGTGTGGTAGTGTTTCGCACGGATATAAGTGGTCAGTGGCGAGCAATGTCGGTGCCGACGTTGACAAACCTCCGGGAGTGGTCATTGTCACCGTTGACAGCTTTGCCGCCAGCATGGTTGCGTTTTGAACGTGATTGGAGGACGCATATGATGGTATGGTGGCGTAGATGGCTGAATGTGATTAGTTTTATGTTACCTCATTACTAAGCACACATCTCACTCCTTTAACTTTAATTTCCTTTTTTAGAATAGGATGTGTTTACCTTGTGCACCACGCGTTTCTCTGTATGCACCCCATTCCATGTGTATAATTTTTCTCATTGCACCCACATACTCACTTATATACTCTTATTTTCTATTTCTAATTTTACCATTTTCTAATTAAATATCAAATTTCAATCACATCATTTTCAAAAATAATAATAATATTTTAAATTGAAATAAAAATTAAAATGGTTTTCAAAAATGATAAAAATAAGAATAAATAAAAATTTAAATTTATTTTCTTTATTTTCTCTTTTAGTGTCTAATCGACCGCTCTCGTAGCACGACATTCCTTTTTAAAATACAAAAATTATAAAAGTTGTTTTTGTGTCTAATCGACTGCTCGCATTGCACGACACTTCTTTTTAAAATACAAAAATTATAAAAGTTGTTTTGGTGTTTAATCGACCGCTCGTGTCGCACGACACTCCTTTTCAAAAATATAAAAAATCATAGAAATGTTTTGGTGTCTAATCGACCGCTCGCGTCGCACAACACTCCTTTTCAAAAATACAAAGTATAAAAAATGATTTTGGTGTCAACCCGGCCGCACACGTCGCTTGACACTTATTTTAAAAAATGTCAAAAGAAAACTTTAAAAAATTAAATATTCTAATCAAGTTTTATCAAGAACTACGTGATCCCTGATTCTCCATTGTGAATGGAGATACGTAGGAGCAGGGCAAGTCCTTGTCAGGTTCACTTCCCAAAAATTAAAAGGTTTTCCAAATCATTTTTAAATAGTTTTATAAAGAACTACGTAGCCCTAATTTCTCATTTTTAATGAGAATACATAGGACCAAGGTTTTAATCCTTGTCGGGTCCTTTTTACTAAAAAAGATAAGTTTGTTCAATATTTTCTTATTTTTTGGGAAAAATAAATATTATAAAATCAACACATCTCTTTTGTAAATTTAATTAAAGGTACCGCCTTTGGACGGGCATCGTAAGGTGTTAATACATTTTCTACGCGTAACCGACTCCCGGACCCTAAATTTGGTTTTCGCAGACTTTATTTTATTATTATGGTTTTCCATAGTTTTTCAGAATAAACTATGGTGGCGACTTCAAATATCTTTTTCCAAATTAATTTATTTTTAGTTCATCGTCCCGCCACGATTTAGGTTGCGACAGGACAAACTAAAAAAAAGTGGGCAGCCAAAAGTATTTCTATTATTACTTTTAATTTATTTAAAAAAAACAATGTTTGTTAAAGGAAATAAAGAGTTTTGTCTAAGTTAAAATTGGGGTTTTGGGAGGAGAAAAAGTGAAAGGAATCAATGTAAGATTGAGAGAAAGGGAGGAGTATAGCTGACCTAAGGTGATCTTACTGCAGGAATTTCAGGTAATGGGTTTTAAGCTTGTCTTCTTGATTTTTATGGTTGTGTATTGAGGATGGGTTTTTCCATGGATTGCAAGGAGACTACTCTATTTTTCCCCTTTTGTTATCCTTTTTTTGCACTTGGGGAATCATGTTGGGATGGTGATGCTTTTTTTTTTTTGAGAAAAAATTGTGTCCTGTTGTATGGAGGGTTTCGTTGGGTATTTTGGAATTGATTATTTTCTCTCCTTTTTATTGTCTTGCAAACTTGAGATGATGGGTATATATAATAGCATGAATGAATTTTATCTCCCTTGGAATTATAGCTTTGGAGTGTGGTATTTTGTGGTTTTGGCATGTTGAGTGTGTTATTAAAAGAGATGCAATAAAGAAAAATTACATGGGCCATGTTGGTGAAAAATTGTAATAGTAGTAGTTTTGATGGCTTGAACATGGCGTATGGATAGTTGAAGTGTTCTTTCTATTTTATGCTAATGAGAAATTGAAGAATGATGCATGAGAGAGATGTGATAAATTTTGATGCATAGAGTTGAGTTTAGGGCTAGAAATTAATTAGGGTTAGTCTTGATTATTTTGAGTGAATGCTTATGATGTGAAAATGTTGTCAACATGGGAAATTGCATTGTTTTGGTGTAGTAAAATGTTAGTATCAATAAGAACTCACAATGTTGTGTGAATGAATGCCTTAGTGTAGTGTATGGTTGCATTGGTGGAATGGGTGCTTGAAATGGATGTTTAGAAGGTAAGGATTAGAATATTGTGAAATTATGTGTATGGTGAATGAATTTTAATGTTCCATGATGTTTGTGAGCCTTAAGATGACCAAATCATTTGTAAATACGTTATTTTTCATATTTCTGGGCGTGTTTGTGTGTCCTCGGGCACTAAGCGCTGGTCTTGGGTGAGTTTACAAGAGGTCTGGCATTGAGTGCTAATTTTGGACGCTGAGTGACCTATTTTACGAGAGGTCGAGCGTTAATCGTTGATTCTGGGCTCTAAGAAACCTGTTTTATGAGGGTTCTGGCATTAAGTGTTGGCTTATGGCGCTACTGATTTTCTAGTTTGCAGTTTTCGTAAAATTGTGTTTCATGGTTTGTTAACCATTCTATTTAGCTAAAATTTTGACAGTTGGTCCATAACATGTTTTTCTTTAGTTTGAACGGTGTGATCTAAGTTTGAAGGTCTATAGTTAGAGATATATGTTACGCATGATTGCTGGGTTTTCAAGGGTGTATTATGTTGATAATTGGTTGTAATAAATTGTTATAGCCTTTGTTTGCAGTATATTGGATGTTGGCCATGATGAATGATGTATGTTAAGTATAATGATGATGATTATATGATGTCCATGTTTTGTGATGCATGTGATGATGAGGCCTTAATGTGCTTGAGTATTTAATGATCATGCATGTGGATAATCATGTTATTGTTTATTTATGTGTGATCATGATGAGATAGTGTATACTTAAATATGAATGTTTTGGAAGGTATCTATGTGTAAATTGTACTGGAGGTGCACTTCGTCGGAGCTCTCGATAAGAGTAATGGGAAGTAGTGCACTTTGTCGGGGCTCGATAAGAGAAATGGGAAGTTGTGGACTTCGTCAAGGCTCGATAAGAGTAATGAAAATTTGTACACTTCATTGAGGCTTTTGATATGAATAATGGGAAGTGGTAAACTTCGTCGGGGCTCGCTTTGAGAGTAATGGAAAGTGACGTCTTTGGTAAATTGTGTACGAGAGTTGGTTGAGTAGTTAATTATGAAATAATGCCATTCTTTTTAGTATTACTTGGTGGTAATATTAGGTTGCTTTCCTGTTGGGTATGAGAACATGTGATAGTTGATATCTTGAATGAGTTTATATTATATTATGATGATGCTATGTGAGTTGTATGTTGATATGCATTATTATGTGGTATGTGGCATGGTTAGTTCACCCTTACATGTTTGTGGTTATGGTTTCCACATGCAATGATCGTATAACTTGGATTATATTGCAGTAGATGATGGAGTAGATGAAGGTGCAGATACAGTTGGAGAAGCTTAGTTATGAGGAGTTTGTGGGGATGCTTTTGGAACTTTCCTTTGCATTTTGGAAAATTTCCTTTAAAAAATGTAATAATTGGGAAGGGAGTAGTCACCTTGGAGATCCACACAATCATAACTCCTTTATATTTGTTTAAGTTTTATATAATGTGTGCTTAAACTTAATGAACTATATTCCTAATGGTTATGTAAAAGTTAAGTCTCATAAACTGATATATTAGAAACCTCCTTTCTTATTCCTTGAGCATTTAGAATGAGTAGATGTTTATTTTGAACTCTTGGTGTTTTAAATGATATTCATATGTACAATTAAGAGTTGTATAGGCTAGACATTGTGTTAAGATTAGTAAAAGAAACAAATATAATCACCAAATGACTCGTTACCCATTAGAGGATATAGAGTGTTATACGACATTGTGTTAAATGACCCACGAGTAGACAACCCTTGAGTAGACGACTTCTCGTTAGACAACCTTCCTAACAGAGAACTCTTACATTAGACTATAGGGAGTTGACTCAAAGTTATAAATGATAATCAACTCCCAAGCTTTAGACGACTCTTTAGCACCTTGAGAGTTCCTTTTCCCAACCTTTTCTAGACATAGTTTTTCTTCTCCTTTTTGTTCATGGTGTTGACACCTAGCCAAGTTTGTGACACCTAGCCAAAGGTGTTACAATTGTATCCTTTACTCCGTGTGTAAAGAACACAATTATCAATATGAAAAAAATATAAACACAACAAATAAAAGGACAAACTAACATAACAAAGAAAAAAAACCCTAGTTCTGTAAATAAACTCAAATATTTAAAATTTGAAAATATAAAAAAAAAATTCCAAGAATCTTTTTTTTTTGTTAAAAGTAAAACATGTGACAGTTAACCAAGTTAAAATCACAGGAAATAGTGGCTAGTTACAACAAACAAGCTTAAAAACTTTGTCTTTCCTAGTTTGAATTTTTCCCAAGTTACTTCCATTCATTTTATTTCTAACTAAGAAAATGAAACTCATTCCAAATTGAATAACCTGTAACAAAACCCAAAATTTTAGATGATCTAAACAAAGCTAGTAAAATAAGTTAATAAACGAAATAATACACACAACATTACACAATCATCGTTGTTCCAAACAACCTCCCGACCAATGGAACAAATATTGTTTTTTCGAGTAGCCTTCATGGCTATGAAACAAATCACTCTTTCGAACAACCTCTCCGACTAATGATACAATCACTCTTCTAAATAACTTCTTTCAGATAATTGAATCTTCCGACGAATTATCTTATAGAAAATCTTTGGATGACATATTAGAAAATTACAAAATTTTCAAAACACAATTCAACTCTCTCTTATTCTTATTCTATTGTTACTTTCTTTTCCACATAACTTTGTTGCTTTGTCTTCAATCATCCTTTTGGATGGCTAGATTTCTTATCTTGAACATAGTTTTAGTATAATATTACTTATCAAATTTTAGCCGGCATTGACCCCATTTCATATTATTTATGGGACTTTGCGCTTTTTTGTTGTTCTGAGATTGACCAAATTTTACAACTGCACGATACGGTTTTAGTAAAGCTAAAGAAAACCTTGCTTGTGCTCAGAATAGAATCAAATAGATTGCAAATCTGAGATGCGCTGATATTGTTATAAAAAATTGGGACTTTCCCTTCTTAAGAAGTGCATTGGTGATCCATCTAAGCAATATTTTTCACTGCCTCTAAATTTTTATCTATCTGAGGCCAACATTACTTGGGATATTTCCTTCATCAAGGCTAAATTTCCTTCGGTTGACCTTTGCTCTCAAGGTCAATTTCAACGGAAGAGTATTAAGAAAGAAATTGTTAATTATTAGTAATTGTAATATGTGTCAAGTGATTTGCACCATCACCATAAGGTGTGGAGAGGAGCTCAAAAGACGCTTAACAAATGGCTGCCTACACGGAGCCTATTAGCCCACATCATATATCCAACCAGAGAAAGGATTGTGCTTAGATGACTCAAGTCTTGATATGGATCCTTATATACACAAATAAATGTTATTTAGTTTTGTTACGTGGATGAAAGAGTCACTTGGTCCTTCTCTTGTTAACATCACCCTCAAAAAAATTTGAAAACAAGGCATATAGAATAGTTTTCTGTGGCCACAATTTTAGTGTTGAAGCCACCATCTTATACTCTGCATTCTTTGGGCAACAATCAGGCTTAGTTATAGAGAAATGGGTTCTAAATTATGTGGGAATTTCTTCCTACACCTCTAAGATTTCTTTTGCACTTCCAAAAGTTTTTTAAAACCTAAAACTTTGACCTTTTGAGAAAAGATACACAGATCACACCCCTAAATTTATTTTTAGATGTTGACTTTTGGTAAAGATATTTCCGGAAGTCGACATCGGTGAAGAATTTGGACTTCTGGATGTCAAAAAGAATAAATACTAAAAGTCGACTTCCGGAAATAAATAAATAAATAAATATATATATATATATATATATATATATTTGGTTTTCTTTTTCAAATTTAAAGTTTATTTTTTTAATTATATTTAATTTTAACTTATTAATTTTGTGACAAATTATATGAAAGTAAATTTTTAATTTAAAAGTATAAAAAATAAAAAATAAACAAAAATAATTAAAATAAAAATTTTAAATTTTAAATAGAATTTAAAAAAATCAAAAAAATAGAAAACAAATATGTATATATATATATACTAATTAATAAATAAAATAATTATAAAAATACTAATAAAATAAATAAAATTAAAAAATAATTTAAATACATAATGAAACTTTAAATTAAAAAAAGATAAAGAATATATATATATATATATATATATATTCATTTTTTTAAAATTTAAGGTTTTCCTTTTTAATTATTTTTTATTTTTATTTTTGTTTAATTTTTAACAAATTATATTAAAATAAATTTGAATTTAAAAATATAAAAAATACATAATGAAAAAAATTAAAAAAAATATAATTAAAATGAAATTTTTAAATTTTAAATAGAATTAAAAAATTCAAATAGAGTATAAAATACTACACACATTAATTATATAAATAAAATAATTATAAAAATACCTATAATATAAATAAAATTAAAAATAAAATTGAAAAAATTTGAATGAAAATGATAAAACTTTAAATTAGAAAAAAAGAAAAAAAAT
>Ga0214545_1011866_pt1 | contig 11761 bp, 8 predicted proteins | sample CNSS4metaG_FD_160064 | JGI IMG/M metagenome (GOLD analysis project Ga0214545, IMG submission 160064) | Root nodule microbial communities from cowpea collected in UCLA plant growth center, Los Angeles, California, USA - CNSS4 | ecosystem: Host-associated > Plants > Roots > Nodule | place: USA... | reverse complement strand
CTTAAATTCTTCTTTTTTTTTTTTTTTTTCCGTTAACAACTAATCTTCCAATTTTTTTTTCTCTGTGGGAACGAGTGCCAAAGATCGCCTTTGATATACACGTGTCATTTTCTCGGTCCACCAATATTCAATCCTAATTTTTCCATTTTTCTTTCTTGATCCTCCTCTTTATTTATTGCAATGAGAAAACCAACAAAACCCAAAGAAAAAAGAAACGAAAAATCAAGAACTCCAACAAGGAAGAAGTAGAGCAAAATGAAGAGTGCGATTTGCGGGAGAATTCTCTCTCCCAACCATGTCTTCAAACCAGGTTCATCTTCTTTCTTCTCTCTGATTTCGATTTCCTTGGCACTTCGACCCTGTGGTTTCTTCAACTTTCTGATGTGTATTGTTTTCTTTCTTTCCAAAATATTTTGAGTGTTCTTGAGTTTCTGTTGCTCAAGGGAATTGGGGTTTGGTTATTATTTTGTGGGATTTTCATTTTCTTCTTTTCCTTACAAAAGAAACATCTTTTTGCTTGTTGAATATGTTCGCTAGTGTGAATGTTTTAGTAATTGGAAGTAGTTCTGAAGCTGGAATTCTTTGATAAAGGGATAGAGTTCAATCTTTGGGAATTGGGTTTAGCATAGCGTGATTGATTTTCATACCTGTTCTTCCCTTGCTAGAATTACGATTGTGCTTACTTTATCCAAGACTCTTGGTTAAACAGAGTAAAAACTTCTGTGCAAGATTGGTTTTGACTTCCCCTGATGCACTGAACGTGACCCGTGTGATTGTCTTAACAGTTGCACCTGCTAGAGTGGAAATTATCATTGCTTCTCTTTATTGTACTGAGGGAACTAAAATGTAGTCCCAGATGAGTGTGTTCCTATGTAGTCTAAAAAATTAGGAATATCTATGAAAAGAAAATTGATGTGTAATCATCAAGTTGATGTTATTCTCATAAGTGCGAGTGCCTTAGGTTGAGGTTTCACTTAGATAAACTCTTCCAAGCAAAAGAGTAATGTTATTGTTATGGTTCACGTAAATTGATTGACATTGGGGTTTCGTAATTTTCTTTTTTGGGTATGATGTTTTTATCCTTACATTTGCAATGATGAAGTAATGGACAGTAATGGCGTTTTTTTGTGATAGATCTTGTGGATGATTGTTCAATCTTTATGTTTAATATTTTACTGTTGCGTGCTTCTTTTTTATAGAACAGAGGAATGACTATAACACCCTTAGGTGGTTTGTTCACCTTTATAAAGCTCAATTATTCAGCCAGGTTATGATTATATGAAGGATTAGTGACAATGTTATCCAGTAGGACTAAAGATTTGTAACCTTGTGTTTTTGTCAATCGCAACTTGGAAGAAGAACATATCATTAGAAGATAGTAAACATCATTACTTAAATTTGAGTCTTGGACATGTGAGTTCAAAGAGAAAGTGACATTGATCAAATAGTGGATTAGGTAGGGATTGAATTCTTTGAAAATTATGTAATGTTATTGAACTAGCCCTGCTTATTCAACACTGGTGTTATCATGTTTGGTTTCAATTTTCTCCCTCCCATCTAATATGTATTGATCATTGTCTAAGGGAAAAATAAAAACACCCTCACTAAATATTAGTAGTAGTCACCATGAACTACTTTTAGTGACTAACATCATTTTGTTTGTTAGTTTAACAAATTTTGTTTATCATGCAATAATCATGTTTTACTTACATAATTCATTCATGTTGATTTTCACATATTTTTAGGTGTGAAGTATAAAATAGTTCCTGAAACATTGGTCTTTTTATAAATTCCTATCTCATGATATGTTTTTAGTGATAAGTTGATTAATAGGAATTGTTAAATCTGCCTACAAGCTTTGTAAGATTTTGGTGTAATGTTGAACTCAGACGTTCAATTGTCCACCATGCTGACTACCGTTCTTGCCAATCAAATACTTTCAGCTCATATGCAGTTAACATATAAATTCTTAGATCCGGATGAAATTTTTCTTTGGTACATTTTGCAAAATTGGAGAGAATAGTTGAAAGATTTCAAAGTTCATGGGTGTATGCCTTCACTTTTTCTCAGAGTCTTTGTTTTCATTTCTTTTTCTAAGTTCAATGCTTATGTGTACTGTGTTTCCCTCTCCATGTGTATGGAAGATCATGTACATTTTCTTATCTAAACATATTTTGATATTTTGTGATGCCTTCAGAATCTATGCCTGATAAATTATTTAAGTCTGGACAGCTTTTTGTTTTCTTTCTAAACCATACTATATCTCATTTGTTTCGCTATCTACTTTGTGATTGAAATTTTTAGCATCCATGAAACAATGTTGTATCTTATTTATATGGTTAAGTGCTTCAACTGTACATATTGAAGATTTGCATTACAGGGGAGGCACCTTCGTTTTGTAAAGGACCATACTCCAATATTTGTGTACCCGTGGCCGTATTGGTAACAGGAGCTGGTAAAGGAGCAGGGTTGCTTGAAAAGCCAGTTATTGAGAAAGTCACCCCTGGCCGTGAGTCTGAATTTGATTTGAAGTAAGCAGAAGTTTTGTATACTTCAAATTAAGATTTTATAGTTGGACAAATTTTGTTTAGCAACTTAGTTTTTCTGCATCTGCTAATAAGGAAATTTTCATTTCAATGAGTGAAAATATAAATCATTTTATATTTGAAGTGATTTTATCAATAAACAATGGGAAAGTGGAGGTATTTAGTAGTAGCGGATTCATTTTTCAAAGGTGTTATGTTGTCATTTTCATTAAAAGCCAGCCTAAAACAGGTGAAAGATCTTGTGTAAGAACAATGGTAATAGATTTGCAGATTTGCATCAAATTAGTATTTCTCATTTTGAAATATGAAATATGTTTATGCCTTAACCTGCTCCCTAACAAAAAGGAACTTAGCAACCCATTATAGTGCCCTAGATGCTGAGTTGTTCATTCATGCTTTTTGCTGAATTTTCTGTGATATCATGTATGGACATGTAACTATCTCATTCCTTGCAGAATAAAATGTAAGAACATATTTGATTCTGGTTTTTCTAAGATGTGCAGGAAATCACGGAAAACAGCACCACCATATCGTGTAATATTGCACAATGACAACTTTAATAAACGGGAATATGTTGTTCAAGTACTGATGAAGGTCATCCCTGGAATGACCCTTGATAATGCAGTTAACATCATGCAAGAAGCGCACTACAATGGATTGTCAGTAGTGATTATCTGTGCACAATCTGATGCTGAAGATCATTGCATGCAGCTGAGAGGCAATGGGTTGCTCAGTTCCATTGAACCTGCAGATGGTGGCTGCTGATGAACAGTTTCACTTTAAATTTCCCTGAGTTTGATGCTATTGAAAGGTTAGATGGAACTATTAGCAGATGTACATAAGTTCCCATGTTGAAGGCTTAGAGAAACCAGAAAAAAAAAAAAAAAAAAAAAAGACATCTTTTGTAAAACATGGCCTCATGATTAAATGACCGAACCTATGATTAAGACATGTGATAGTTGTGATTTTGAATAAAGATTTGCACAACATATGAAAACTAATAGCTGATGAATGATTGGTGTATATCTGGAAAACATAGATTTAGATCCTCTAATGTTAGCTTTTTGTTTAACACAACCTTGTCATGTTACTTGCTCTAATAATAAGATCTAAATATGTTGTTTAGAGGAATCAATAAAATAATTCAAAAACCTTGGTGTCTTTTACAATCATGGGTTTTAAAGTGATACTGTAGTATATCCCTTGATGTAGGACTATACTATTTTTGCGAAGTTACTTATTTGACTATGATTGATAATCATGCTACAAGTTGTGCTCATAATTTTAATGATTCAAACATAACCTCAATTAATATCCTTCAGGCCCTGTCAGAAAATTAAATTGTTCTATTCTCTTAAGAAAGAAACTATCATTTCTTCTCTAGTGGACAGTAATGTATGTAAGGTCTGTTGCTAGTTAATGTTTATCAAACATGTTTTTCTAATTAAAAATTAAGCTTTTCTTGCTCAACACGAATGAAGTGGTAATAGTCTGCTAAGAGTTGAAATTTAAAGTTTAAATTACTTTTTCAGTTCCTTTATTTATGGTTGGATTAGTATTTTTCTTCCTTTGCTTATTTATGAACTTCAATTTAGTTAATTTATTTTTATATGGTTCAGTTTGATTCATTTCTTTTCTGTAATTAAGCTACTCTTATAATTTCAGACCATTTAAAAATATAGATAAAGTTGAAATTCATGAATAATTTTTATATATTACAACCTTTTTTAAAAATATAAAAAATTTAAATTTTCACCAGCGGTGTTCAATTTAGCGGTTTTCATTAATATTTTTTTTTAAACAATATGAAATATATACTTTTTTATTTATAATATACTTATTAATACTAATAACAGTAAAAATATTATAAAATGAAAATGATTAACTAATTATATTAGTAAGTATACGAATAGTTATTATCCTTTAAGTATAATTATTTCATTAATATTAATTTAATACAATATACTCATTAATATGATGTAGCTATTTAGTATAACATCAAATAAATATTAATACAATTTTATTTACGTTTTTGAACAATTATCATGTAATTATATAATTTAATTAAAATATTTATATATATCTAAGAAGAAATATGCTCTCTAGGAAAGTTAAAGGCTGAATGTTGCTTCCAAAATAGATATTAAAAATGCTTTTGACACCCTTAATTAGAATTTTTGCTGAAGGTTTTGGAAAAAATTGATTTTCATAATATTTTCATTAATTGATTTGATTTTTAAATCTGCAATGCTTTGTTTCAAATGCAATGGCAATGTTGGTTATTTTTAGTGTAGTAGAGGTGTTAGACAGGGAATCCTTTATCTTCTGTGTTGTTTTATTTTCCTGAAGAAGTCTTGAGTAGTGATATTTCTTCTTTGGTTAATCATCACAAAATTCTACCAATTGCTAGTTCGAAAGGATGTACGTTTCCTTCTCATGTTTTGTATGCAAATGATTTATTTGTCTTTCGTAAAGCTGATAGAAAATCTTAATGCAATTTCTTAACTTATATGTCTCTATTCTGGTCGACTCCTCTTCTATGTTTATCACACCAATTAAATTTGTTTTACTTTGAGACGGAAGTTCAATTCCTTTTATTTATTTTGGTGTTCCCATTTTTTTTTCTCCTAGTGTCTATTTTTGCAATCGTTAGCAGATAAAGTGAAATCCAAATTAGTCTCTTGAAAAGAAAAAAGTTCTAAGTACAGTAGAAAGGATATGGTTGTTAATTTTGTTATTTCAGATTTTCTTTTATACGATTTTTTCAAGTTTACAAATCACCTATTAGCTTATTTAGAGAGATTGATAAATGGGTGAAGAATTTCATTTGGACTAGAGATATTGTATGTATGGACTAGTGACGGTAAATTAGTCCAAAGTTTGCTCTCCTAAAACTATGGTGGCAATCTGGGCGACCAAACCTTTTTAGTTCGTTCCACAATTGGCTCACAAAATGTCGGTCGAGTTAGTCTATTCTACTTTACAAATGTGGGCTCAATTTGCTAACTCACCCTGCATAAATCTTAGTCTACATCACAACCCGCTTTAGTCATGAAGTTGCACCTTCTTGCAGTTAAGGATGTCAACTGGGCGAGTAGGGTACCGATAGTGGCTCTCCCGTATGCTACCTGCTGGATAAATATTTGCTCCGTACCCATATCCATATTCGTGCGGTTATTCGTTATGCGGATACCTACATATTTTTTTAATATCCACGGATATCCACAGGTACCCGTAGGTATTTACAAAAAAAAACTTTAATATTTAACAATATATTTTAACAATAAATTGAAATAAAAATACAATGCATAACATTTATAAATTTCAACCAAAAGTGCAAATAACTCATTTAAATAGTGTTGAATGACAGTTTACAAAGAAATTGAGATGTTTTAAAACTAATTGATAAAAAATAACTCATTTAATTTTAATGTGTTAATGTTTTAATCATGTTTTTTTTTAATTTTTTTAATTTAAATTAAAATATAGCAGGTACGGATATCCACGGGTACAAATACTATGATCCCTGTACCCGCCCCGTTAATATGCGGGTATAAAAAAATATCTGTACCCGTTACCTATGGGTATCCATTTACAATATTCATTTCCTACTCGTTGTGAGTTTTATCAGTTAATATCCGTGGGTACAGATTTTTTTGACATCCCTACTAGAGTGCGCCATAATAATAGAGCATGCACCAGTGGAAACACAAGATCATGCAACTTAATTTTTTTCTTGCATGAGTTATCCAAACTTATATGAACTCAAAATCCTTATTTTCATTTGGATGATATTCAAAATAATTAGAGATTTATGATCTAGTTGGAATTTAGCTAAGAATGTGATGTGAAAATGATTTTGACACCAATCATAGTCAAAACAAAAGACAATTATTGTTAATTAATGAACTAGTTAATTAAATTGTAAGTGACATATAAGAATTAGACAAATTTAAAAAATAAAAAAGAATACCTTCCAGTAGGGCACTCACCATTTTAGTGACGAAAGTGATTTTGATAACAACAATCATCTAAACAAATGGCCACCACACTCCCTAAACAAAGGAAGAGAACTCCACACAAGCAGAAGTGGCACCACCAACAGATTGGAAAAACAACATAATAGTGAAATTTACAGTGCCAACAAACGGGAAATACACCTCCCTAAAGCGAAACTACATTGCCGATAAACCACAATGCAATGACACGAGTGAGAACAAACCAAAAATATCACAAGATCCCTATCGTCGCCAGTTAGGATGGAACACGAAAATCCTTGTCGTTGCAAGTGAGGATGGAACAAACACTCACATGAGAGTAGTTGTTGCTCACAAGAGAATAGTTATTGCACACACTCAAATATCAGTTTAGGGATTGCATTTATATCTAACAAAATAAAGAGCATGTGGGCTGCGGACTGACCCACCCCAACTCGTGTTGCGGGTAATGCTGGCCGAATCTTTGTGGGCTACCGGGTTTAAATACTCAGCCAGCTCGAATTTGTAGTGTGGGTTAGTGGGCTAGCCTGTGTTGCTCACACCGCTTAGCCACCATTACCTAAAGATGAGGGAGGATTACAATTATTAATTTAAAGGCTGGAAAATATAGTCTATCTCTTACGATTAGCTTGGGAGTTTTCTTATAGTAATAGGCCTTGGTCTTTGTCAATGCAATGTAGATTTCTAAAGCCAAAACATCAAATAATCTCTTACTTTCAACATTAATTTGTTTGGTATGAAAAATACTTCTTGAATTGTTCGAAATAGGGATAGGATAAATTTTTGGAATGAATTGTGGTGTTATTGGTATTCCATTTGGTGATAAGTTGTCTCTAGTTTCAAAATTTTCACAAGTTGCCTTTTTTTTACATGATAATGTCAAATTACAAAATATGCAAAATTTGATACTCACTCTTGAGGATGATAGTCCAAATTGGATGTTTAAATAAACTAGAATGTTAACCCTTAAAGTTGCTAGAAAGTTTTTTGTTGCATACCTTGTTGTTAAAGTCTAGGGAAAATTAATTTGGTCTATTCCATTACTCCAACAAAACATTAGTTTTATGGAAAGTCATGGTAGAATTGTTGTTGGTACTGAAATTCCATGAAGAGGTATCATTTTTTGCTCCATGTGTTCTTTATGCAGAGGAAATGAGGAATTTATTCAACACATTTTCTTTGAATGTACTACAACAGTTTACTTGTCGTCTTGGTGGAAGGGAATTTTCATTGAGTTCAGTTATATGTCTATTGATTCCATTTTATCATTGATTACATCACCTATGAGTCTTTTTGTTGAAAAATATTAGACTTGTAGCTGTGATTTACACAATTTAGGTGATTTGGAAGATGAAAAATTATGTTAGGTTCCAAGAAAATGTCAATATAGTTAGTTGTCCAAACCATTAAAGGAATATTTGGTTGATTGGTAATGCTTCCACAAAAATAACAAGCAATGATATTAGTAGTTTTCCAAGTTTTTAGGAATTCAAATTTCTTTTTATGCAAAACTAATGGGGGTAGTTTTGGCCATTGATCATGCTTGGTTTGTTGGATATTCACGGGTTTGGTTAGAGAGTGACTCTTCTTTGATATGCGAGACGTTTTCTTCGGTACAATTTGTTCCTTGGACTCTTACAGGTAGATGGAGGAAATGCATGAATTTATGTCATGATATGAAAATTAAGTGTGCTCATATTTTTAGATAAGAGAATCATTGTATGGATATATTGGTTGCAATTGGTTTTGAATATAAAATAACTTATAAAAGGTACTATTCTATGTCATCTAGAATTTCTCTTGATTATTTTTAATAGGCACCAATTAGCTACATTTAGAGTTGTTTAATTTTTCTTTGGAGGTTTTTCTTGTATTTTTTCTATATGGGTTTGGTTTGTCCCCCTATTTTTTATTTATTTTTATTAATAAATTTAAATAGGGGTGACAATGTGGGCTTGGGCCGACGACCAACCCTCGGGCTTGTAAAAAAAATGTGGATAGGGCGACATATTGAGCTTGTTGGCCCGAAAAAGCCTGACCCGCATAATTCGCAGCCTGCGCGGGCCAAAGGCAGGGCGGGATAAGTTGGTCCACGACCCGTAGAAAAAAACTTCCACTTGTGTATGTTGGTTAATTTCCTTATGTATTTCTGCATGGACATTTCAAATTCTTGTATGAGTGGAAAAGACAAGTATTATATGTTTATGAATGTACTAAAATTTGAATAATTCATCATGCATCTCAAAGTACAAATATGGATATGATGAAAATGTTAGATTATCAATTTATCCTTCAACTTCCTAAAGTCTTTGTTTAATTTTGTGAACTTGTTAAAATTTTCTAATTTGTTAAAGTTTTATCACAATAATTTAAAAAAGAAAAAACAGGTTGGTCTACGGGTCTGCACATATGCGGGGCAAGCTAAACTTTTATGCTTGCATTTTTAATGCGGGGTAGGCCAAGCCAACCCGCGTTGTCACCCCTAAATTAATGATGTAAGGAGTCATGTGTAACATGATTTGAAACAAGAAAAACTAACCATGTACATGAGTTCTACTTATTGTTTGAAAAAGATGAAAGACGAAGAAACTCTAATTGCTCTTGATTGACACCACGATCAACATAAATCGATGAGAAAAGAAACATCTACCATTATGAATTAAAAGGCAAAATGTATGGATAAAAATGTCTGATGAACAACTAAGATAGAATTCTCGTTTCAAGAAAATGATTCTAATTCCACAATGAGCAATTTTGAACACAAAAAGTCTACAAAAATATTTATATACTATGGACTTTATAGTCATGAGCCCAAATAGTAGTGAGGTTCATCCAACAAGCTTCTTACAACTAGAGTAGAAAATCTATAATTACTAGAAAAACAAAATTATATATAATGCCCAACATAAATAAATACGAAAAAAAAAACAATTATAAGGCTCGATAAAATCCCACAACAAGAAAATTACATAAAAATACAAAAAAAAATAAAATCATATTTTAGTTCCAAGTCTACTTCATATTAAGAATCTCTATATAAGTTCTAGTACTTAATACACCATTTCAAACTATTAATACTAAATTGAAAAATACATAAAACAATGTCAAAATAAATATTTTATTTGCAAGCACATAAAAAGGAAGAACATCCTAGGAAGCAACAGGTATACAGAAGAAATGTCCATTAACATTCATAAATTAAATGAAAAGCAAGAGGACAAATTAAAAATCTAATTGTTTATCTCTATTCTAGCAAAATTTGAAACAATGCCTAAGCTAGAAACATTTAATGATGCACGTTTTTCTATAATGATGGTGTACATCTATATTTATAAATATGGAAACATTTAACATCCACCCTATTATTTAAGAATAGTGGAGAGTGGGTATTGTAGAGTGAAATGGAAAAAAATAGGATTTCTTCCTCTAAGTGAGCCTCAATCCCAATTTCAAACTTCTTGTATTCACTCTAAGAGTGAGACTCACTATCTCAAATGGAACAATTTCCAATATTTTTTCTTCTTTTTTTTTCCTTTCTTCTCCAAATTGCTTTTACCATTGCTCCTTGATATGAAAGTTTTTCCTAGGCAATAAAACAAAAAGAGAAAAATTATTTTTTTTTCATTGAAAAGTTATAATCATTATTTAAATAAAAAGAGTTCAAAGTTTTGCGGTCCCTCTTGAAGGATATTTTTTTTTTCAATTATGCTTGTGGAGTTGTTACTAGAGACTCTTTCTATTTTGGATTTCTCTAACATTTTTCTTTATTCTTTGTCTTTTCTTTCTTTCCCCTTTTTCTTTATTTTTTTTCTTCTCTCTTTCTTTTTCTTTTCCTTTCTCATCTATTTTTCTATTTAACTTTTTCAGTTGTTTTGTTCTCTCCATCTTCTCTAGTTTTTGCAATTTCTTTTTTTTTTCCTATCTTTTTCAACTATTTACAATTATGTAGGTCTTGATCAATCACCGACATTTGGAGCATCTATAAAACTTGTTTTGATTTTTCTTTATGCTTGTGCTCCTTTCTACGATAATATATTTTGTTGTTCAACTTTATTATTCTTGAAACAATTGTTCTTCTAAAGTCAAACCAATGCCTAAATTGAAAGCTAGAAAAGCAAGAATTAATACAAAACAAAAGAAACAATTAGCACAAGTAATATAGAAAAATAAGATGGACCTTACAACTCACAATGTTTCCAATCAATTCACTTGTGTGTATCACTTTTGAAAGGTTATACACTTTTTTTCAAATTCCTATTTAGTTCTTAAAAAAAAAAAAATCTTCAATCAATCCATTTACATTCAAAATGAAAGATGTAATAAATCTAAGCTTAATTAAGAAGATAAACAAAAATGAAAACTATGAGACAAAAAACAATAGAATTTAGACAAACTAAAAAGCACAAAATCAAGAAATAAGTTAAACTAATAAGAGGAAAAATATAAAAAACTAGGAATGTGACAAAAAAAAATCACTTTAAAAGATTTGTTTAGATCGCTTTAAAATCACAATAACAATCTAAAAATAATTTATATTAAAATATAAAACAATGTAATCTAAACAATTAAGAAAATTCAATCTCCAACAAGTAAAATTTCCCCCACAATTCAACTAAATACTAAGTCTCAAAACTAAAGAGGAAAGAAAATAAGAACTAAAAAAAATCAATACTCAAATAAAAATAAGCTAAACAAATGACAAAATAACAAGAATAAAGAAACCTTGCACCAAAGATTATTATCTGAACCAAAATAACACTAGACCAAAACACCAACCAATAGTACTAAACCAACAAACCGACCACTTATACACTGCACTTCAATTCAATTAGAATTAGATGCAAATATACTTCATGTAACGTCCCATTTAAATAATAACATAATTAAATGAAACATCACACAATATAATATAAAGAGCAAAGTTACAGAGTATTAATGGCACATCACGATGTCATTAACAAGACAAAACAATAGTGATGAAGATGTGACCACCTCATCAAGTTCCAAGGAGGCCAACTCTAGGAGGATCACTAGGAGCATGACAAAAGGGAAGACATTATCCTCTCTATCTTTATTTTGCATTTCTTTAATTTCAATTTCTTGAAGTTGGTTGTGGTTGACTATTTTGAGTTGACTTGTTGACCTTGACTTAAGGGTGGACTTGTTGACCCAAGATTAGCTTAACCTTAAACCAACATGCTAATAAATTCCTTAATT
>Ga0214545_1011865_pt1 | contig 11761 bp, 5 predicted proteins | sample CNSS4metaG_FD_160064 | JGI IMG/M metagenome (GOLD analysis project Ga0214545, IMG submission 160064) | Root nodule microbial communities from cowpea collected in UCLA plant growth center, Los Angeles, California, USA - CNSS4 | ecosystem: Host-associated > Plants > Roots > Nodule | place: USA... | reverse complement strand
AAGCAAATTGATTTTGTGGATGTGTTTGTGATAAAGGCTTTTAATACCAAGACCAATTTAGAGTACACTCTTGATGGACCCAAAGGACGGATCCTTCACATGGCTGTTGGAAACGACATCCTGTTTGCTGGGGCAGAGGTAATAATCCATATAGAAGTTAAATGTTATCTATGTTAAGATTTTTTGAATTGTCTAAACATCTAGTACCTTTTACCTTATCAATTATTTCATCGTAATTACTTATGCTAGAACTTTTTTTTTTTCCTTGATTGGGTTAAGAATTCTTGTTTTCTAAACATTTGTTTCTAGCGTCCATTGATTTATGTATTATGTAATTTTTAAAATTTTTAGGATGGTGTCATTACTGCATGGAGAGAAAGCTCTGAAACTAAGTCTCCTTTTGAATTGGCTGGCTCACTGATTGGCCACACTGAATCTGTGGTTTGCCTAATTGTTTCCCTAAATGTTGGATGGAATATGTTGTATTCGGGATCCATGGACCAAAGCATAAAGGTATGTCTATCGTGAGTTGATGTCGAAATATTTTTTTTTCTTGTATTGTGTCAAATTTCCTTGAATTACAAAGTGACTAAATCAGTTATCACTCACTATCCAAATCTTGTTATCATGTTTTCTTCAGGTCTGGAACATAGATACATTACAATGTACAATGACACTTAATGAACATATTGGTGTAGTCACATCCCTTCTCTGTTGGGAAAAATATTTGTTTTCAAGTTCATATGATGGGACAATTAAAATCTGGGCAATGACAGAAGTGGGAACTTTGGCTGTGGTATATACACACAACGAACAAAGCGTAAGATACCTAATCATTTAGTTGTCTTTTTCGTAGAAAACAAGCTAACAATACTATTAAAGAAGTTGGTCAATTCACAAAATTCATTATGCTATTATACAGGGTATTATATCACTTTTTGGGATGCATGATGCAAATGGCAAGCCAATATTATTTTCCTCTTGTACAGGAAATTTAGTTTGCATGTACGAATTGCCATCGTAAGTAAACTTGAATTATATTTCCTCTTATACTACTACATATTACCGTGTTGGATATTGTTGCATATTTTAACCATGTCCTTTTCCTGTATAGATTTTCAGAGAGGGGCCGTTTATTTGCTAAGAAAGAGATTACATCATTTGGGTTAGTCGCTGATGGAGGACTCTTTCTCACTGGAGATGGGACTGGTTTGCTTAGGGTGTGGAAATGGAATGAGTTACCTAAGGTGGCATCTAATTAAGATGTTTTCTATATTCTTTAGACATGAATTTATCTTTTGTTAGCAAAATCCATTGTGTTCTTCATTCTTATGCATGTCATCTTTTCTGTCATTTTACATCATTAATGCATCTATGTAGCATATACATTACATCTTGTTTATTCATCAAAAGACATGTTTAAATGGAACTTCATCATCTTAACTCTTAGTTTCAAGTCTGTTCACTGATTTTCTAAGTACATTGTTCATATATGTTTCATGATCATGAGTACTTGTTGGGAAACTTCACACACAACATTGTGAGTCTTGACACCATGACACTTAAGGAAGATAGTTTTTGCAATAATATACTTAAATGAGATATGAAATATTTTTTTGTACGGTTTCCATGGTGACACTCACTTCACACTCACTGCATTTGGTTACTGGAGAATTGTCTGTCAATTACACACACAAAAAATAAAATAAAAAAATTGGCACCCTTTGAGACTATATGTTACTGGGGGAAAAGACACTCCTTTGAGACCAAGTATGGCAAGTGCCAAGCATTTGGTTACTGGAGAATTGTCTGTCAATTGAAAAAAAAAAGATTGTAGTAAATTGACACCCTTTTGAGACTATATGTTACTAGGGAAGGAGGCACTCCTTTGAGGCCAAGTGTGGCAAGTGCATAACATTTGAGTGGAAGATCCATGCTTAGTTGGCAGGTAAGTGCCTTCTAGGTCAGAAACCTGAGAGAAAATATTTTATAAAGAGAAAGTAAAGCTTCAAAGACTATCTATCTTAGTGTCTTGTGTCTTGCCTCAATTAATCAATTGCACTTAGGGACCCAACAAGTTATTCATTATTCTAAAAACATTGTGAAATTTGTGCTTCTTGAGATATCATTGTATGAATTGGACCTGAGATGAGATGATAAATTTTCATTTAAAAACATTCATCATTCTGTTTACATTATCAGTCTATTTTAGTTGAATATTCTTTGCATTCATACCTTAGTTTAGGCCATTTCATGCATTATTGCATTATTTGAATGATCTCATTATGTTTTATCTCTATTTCAGATCATACACTTGGGTTTTGTGTCTTTCTTGTAAGCAGGTGTTTTTAGGTGTTGAAATCACAATTTGGAGAGAGTTAGTGTCAAGAATGGAGCATATTGTACTCACTACTAACAAGAAGTGCATTCAAGGGCGGCATTCAAACTGTGCAAAAATACATTGGCATCACCCTGATCGTTGACCTAAGGCGCTTCACTTTGAATAATGACCTCTGCTCTCTCTTGATTATGTGTGTGCCTACACCTCCACAAATTTTCATGCAATCATGATTGGATTTAGATATACTTGTAAATTGTAAAGTAAATATGCAATGAACTTCTGTAACCTTGATGGAAGCAAATTTTCCTTTCATAAAAAATATATGTACATAGTTTATTAACAATTTCATATTAGGTTTGCCAATACCTTTGTGATACAAGTGTAATATAAAAAATAAAGATTTAAAAGTGAAATAATCAAATATAATATTAGAAGCATGAAAGACCAAGAATTTGTTTTTAAATCAATAACAACATAATTGATATAACATTTGATACCCCTCAAATCAAACTTGAATAAATTACACGTTTCACAAAGTTAATGTAAATTAAGATTATGCATACAAACATAGGAGTTGGATTGACTTTTATGCACAAGAATTCAAGAACAAAACAAAAATGAAGCAATATAATACTAAAGATTCATTGACTTGATATTCTTGCGAACTTTTATTCTTAGAAACCAATAACGTTATTATTAATGCAACAAAAACAGCAGGTATTAATATTAATTTTTTGCAAATAATCTTTGTTTTTTAAACAAAATTGTAAGTATTTTTTGAAAATATAATTCTAAAAAGAATTCATAGACATTTTTTTTATCAAAAGTTGTTCTAAAAAGGAACAACTTATTAATTTTAATATTTATTCAAATTATTTAATAAAAAAATTTAAAATTAATTTTATGGTTTTGTAATTATTTTTATTTTAAAAAATAAATTTCCCGACTAGTTAACTTTAATATTTGAAAATTAAATTTATATTTTTTAATGTTTTTATCTATAATAATATATAAAGAGGATTCCACTTTTTGTGTCCACATTTCAAAATTTCAGTTTTACCCTTTAAAATATAATTATAATATATAAAGAGGATTCCACTTTTTGTGTCCACATTTCAAAATTTCAGTTTTACCCTTTAAAATATAATTATTTATTAAATTTTTTAAAATTGGTCGTTATTTTAGAAGCTTTTACAAAATGGTCTATCTCTGCTTCTTCTTTTTTTTCCTATCTCTCATCTTTTCTTATATATTTCACTTATATTTTCAATAAATATAATTTTATTTATATATTAACTTAATAACATTACAATAATCACCTGCTAATATAATATCACGCATATTTAAAGAATGCGTACACACAGGTGCGATAACGTCTTGTTTACACTAGTAATAATTAAATTTATTCGTTCTAAGGATTTCGTAATTTTTATTATCCATATTTACTAAAATTATTTATTATTATTATTGATAAGATGTCAATGAGAAAAAAATTGTAATAATGCTTACAATGTCCCCACAAAGTTTAAATTCCTCCATTAATTCTCAACCTTTCTTCTACTATTTTGTCTTCTGTGGCAACGTGCATGCCAACTCTATCATCATGCACAACACCAATATTTGTTGTTTCAGTTTATCTGTTAAAACTTGTTTCGATATTCTTCGCAAAATACTAGTGCCTTTACTCTTCAACTCCAAAACAATTATTATAGAATTATCATTGCACTCTCGATCACTGTGAAGGAACCGTTCGTATCTAATTCTCTTTCATATTTTTTAAGGGCCTGCTTGTGGTTCTCTAATACACGGAAATTCCAATGTTTATCATTATTATTTAAAGAAGTGATTTTGGATTCCACAATCAGTTTTTCATCTTTCAGTTGTTGAATTGTTGTGCAAACTTTAAGAAGCAGTTATGAGTTTGTAATCTTTAACGTTGTATAATGTTTTATGTAATGTATTAATTGAATGAGAAGTACTTGTAAGTTGTAACCTTCATAGAAAAATTACTAATAATTACGTATGAAACCACATGAATGTTATAATTGAAACATAAATCAAGTTTTCTTTTACCACATTGTATTAAGAAATTTTCTTTTTCTTTTTCTGGTTGTATTGTTTGAACGACACATGCACACACATAAAAGATAAAATCTAACAAAATAAGATATAAAAACATCTTGTAATAATATAAAGTCCAAGCACTACAAAAACCCACAATCATGGCCCTAGTAAGATCAAGATCAACATCATCTCTATTATTCTTTATTCTTCCACTTGTCTGATTTTTTTTATAAGTGGGGAATGTTTTCTTTAAATTTGTTTGAATCCAAAAGAGAAAATAAGAAAAATAAATTAAATTAAATTGATGCAGCTGGAGTGATCCATTCCATAATATATAATTTATGATGGATAAAGCAATAAGAATAATCTAAATCCATCTAAGTGGTAATTGTAGTTAATAATAATAAAATATTGAATGTAGTAGAAATTTAAAGGAGTTCTGACACTCCTGATGTTAAAACTACAATTTTCAAATAAGAATATATTTGGTTGCAGAGTATATAATTATCTTATTTAAAAAGTGTTATAAATTCAATTTTAAATTCTAAAAAATAATATATATATATATATATATATATATATATATATATATATATATATAACTAACCTAAGAAAACTAGCTTAGTTTTAGCTAAAAATTAAAGTGATTTTAAACTATGATTGAGTTGTGCTAAAAACCATCCTAAACTGGTTTTAAAACTCTCCTGTTAAAGAAAAAAATAACACTATTATAGAGGCGAAAAGTAGATGAATTAAGAATAAAAGAAACAAGGAAGTGGAAGAAAGAAAAAAACTAACATATAGAGTCGAAAAGTAGATGAATTAAGAATAAAAGAAGTGGAAGAATAAAAAACAGCATAAACAATAGAAAGAGAAAAGTGATTCTGAAGAATAAGACAGAGAGAATTAGATGCTATTGAATTATATAAGCCGAAGAACAACGCTTCCTTGCACTGAGAATGAAAATATGATTCTAGATCGGTGTATTTATAGTGTTGGCATCTGAACATCCCAACCATGTTCATCACAGAAGACAAGTCATTTTTTCGATAAGTGCACAGTACCTTCTTCAACTTTTTTTCTTTTTTTATTGGCAAATATTAGATGTTACTGAGGATAGTTGAACCCAGAACTTCTGTTAGTAAGAGGTCCTACCCAAGACTTTTCTTTCTTTTCCCTTCCATTTAATCATTAAGTCATCCTGTCTTTTTTTTACTGTATTTGCCTGAGTCGGTTTTCACTTGTTAGGTTTATAAGAAAGGGATTTTACTAGAGAGATACAACACCAATGAAATCTAAGTCCAATCACATAAGATATTGACACCACTCTCGGCCCAAAACCTTAAGATAATGGGTTTATGAGTCTTTATTCTTATGTAATACTCTACTTTCTCATTTCAAACCAACGTAAAACTTATTCTCACATTTGAATTCCAAACAATTAGTCCTACCTTTTTCAAGTGATCTATTCTAGAATTTTGTGGTGCGCTACATCTATTCTACACAGAAGGATGGAAAACAACAACGTTGCTTGTTTTCAGCGATCCAGAGGAAGTCTTCCATTTCCATGCCATCTTCAACTTGGAACATATGCTACCATCAACATGACCACATATATCACTAAGAAGTGGGACGATGGATCATATGTCGAAAGCGTGGAAGTTTCATACATCGTTGAAGGGTCAAAGTGCAAACTTGCGTTACAAAGACGTGTTCGCAAAGACGGCAATGTCAACTTATTATCGTTCTTACTCCACGACAACATAATATGTTCAGACAAAGAAAACCTAAGCCTACACATACACAAACCAAGTACTCATTTTCTTTTCCCGTTGGACTCTAACATCCCATGGACGAAGACAAAGAACATTCATCCAAGGGATGGTGTTGCAGATACCAAAGTTTACTTGTATGGTAGTGCAAACAGGTGCGGCCTTCTTGTTTGGGAGTGCAAGAAAACCGATAATTGTTTGCGGCATTCTTGTATGACAGTGACTATGGCACACTATTTTGTTAGTAGCAACGGATCAGCGGTCGTTAACAGAACAAGTGAAACAACAGAAATTGGGTTTTCTGTTGTGGTAAAGGTTGGAGTGTGTGATGGAAAGTTTGATATAACAGTGGATGGTCCTGAACAACACTCTGTTTCTGCATTATTATACATGTTCGATCAAGTAAATAGAAGTGGGATTTGGAAGCCAAGCATGTGCCCTCATTGTGCTAACATTCAGAGGGAGTGTAGTAGTACACCACCAAATGCAGTAACCATTGACAACGGTGGAGAGTTCGCAGGACATGGTTGTGGTGCTTTCGTAGGCGGAAATTTCTATGTGTATAATTGAGGGAAGACTCTTTCTTGGTGTATGTATATATATTTTGGATAATATTTTGACTTTTTTTTTTTTTAATTTACCACTTGAATATTTTTTAATTATCTATTTTAGTTTTTTTAAGTGATGTGATGTGATAATTTAAAAGTGATGACATTGTGTGTTAAAAGTGGATAAAAAATATATATTTTTATGTCTATGTTAATGTTTCTTATTATATAAAGAAATTGTGAATGCATTATTTTTTTTTATATTAAAATGGTAAAAATAAAGTTATTAAACTAACCTAATAACCTAAAAGTCTTTTCCAACCTAATGTTGAGTAATTCACATCATAATATATAGCAATGCATGTGCGTGGCTATTATACAGAGTATTTGGGTGTGTGCCTAGGTACCTTATGATTTTAGTACATTAGGTGAATGTCTTATGTTTTATACTTTTTTATCTTTTTTTTTATGTTTCTTTTGGGAGATTTTATTGTTTGTGTTCAATATATTTGTTTTTGCTAAAAATCATCTATGTAAATGTTGTTTAAGTATAGGAAAGATAATTCATAAATATAAATAAAGAAAATGAATACGATGAAAAAAATACATAGAAAATGATAGAAAAAATTATAATTAAGGAGATCGATCACTTTTAAATTAAAAAATAATAAGTTGACACTAATTTTATTTATTTAATAAAAAAAATTAAAATTAATTTTATGATTTTGTAATTTTATTTTAAAAAACAAATTACGATTAGTTAACTTTAATATTTGAAAACTAAATTTATATATTTTTTAATATTTTTATAATAATTAAATTTACTCGTTCTAATGATTTCATAATTTTTATTACCCATATTTACAAAGATTTTTTTATTTATTATTGATATTACTTTTTCTCCGTATTTAAGTCATAATTGATTCTAATATCTAGGAAAAACTTTCAAACGAATTTGTTCTTACATTTTGAGGTGGTGGCATGCGAAAGCTATGGGTAATCACATTTAAATAAGAAAAATGATACTTTAACAACGTTTTTTTTTATAAACTTTAAAATTATTTATTTAAGTAAAGAAATAATATTTTATTATTTCATTTTATTTAAAATATAAAGAAATTAATCTATTTTAAATATATTTATGAAAAATTTGTCAAATTTATTAAAAACAAAGTTCATCTGTTGTTTTAGTTTATCTGTTAAAACTTGTTTCGATATTCTTCGCAAAATACTAGTGCCTCAGTGTTACTCTTCAACTCCAAAACAATTATTATAGAATCATCATTGCACTCTCGATCACTGTAAGGGAAGCGTTCGTATCTAATTCTCTTTCATATTTTCTAAGCCACTTTTCTTTTTCTACTACCACTTTGATTCCTTAATCTTCCACTCAGTACACTCATTTAGGTACAAGAACCTAGCCTATGATCATAACCACATGTAAATTTGACTTTTATATCTAATGTGGGTGATGCATGTCTTGTTTTATTCTCAGAGTAAAAGTGTGAATGTGAAATCTCATACAATAGATAATCGAGAAGTAGACGAATCAACAATCAAGCAAGTGGAAGAATAAAAAACAGCATAAAAACCAAGAGAAAGTGGTTTGGAAAAATGACAGAGAATTAGATGCTGCTGAATTAATAAGCTGAAGAAAAACGCTTCCTCACTACTGAGAGTGAAAACATGATTCTATAATAAGTGTATTTATAGTTTTGGTATTTGAACATCCCAACCATACTCACCAGAGAACCAAATATATACCTAGTTTAGTTGAGTTTACCATTATTTTTTTGAATAACTGCACATTACCTTCTTCAACCGATCCATTCCAACATTTTGTGTTGTGCTGCATCTATCCAACACACAGAAACATGGAAAACAACAACGTTGTTGGTTTCCACCATCATAAAGGGAGTCTTACATTTCCATCCCATCTTAAACTGGGAACATATGCTACCATCAACATGACCACACGTGTGTCTTGCAGGTTGGATGATGGATCATATGTCGAATGGGCAGAAGTTTCATACACCGTTGAAGGGTCAAAGTGCAACCTTTTGTTAACAAGACTTGTGCATAGTGACGCCCATTTCAACACAGTAACATTCACAATCAATGATAGCATAATATGGCCACAATTCAAAAGCCTATCCCTGCATATAACCAAAACCAAAACCGGTTTGCTTCACACGTTGGACCTTAAGGCCGACAGTCCCATCACGTGGACGAAGACAAGGAAGAACGTTGATGCAAGGGGCGGTGCAAAGAACACCAAAGTATACTTGTATGGCACCGCAAATAGGTGCGGTCTTCTTGTTTTAGAGTGTGAGAAAATCGATTATCATGGTTGTGCTAAGGCAGTGACTATGGCACACTATTTTGTTAGTAGCAACGGATTAGCGGCTGTTAATAGAACAAGTGAAACAACAGAAATTGGGTTTTCTGTTGTGGTAAAGGTTGGAATTTGTGATGGAAAGTTTGATATAGCATTAGAGGGTCCTGAACAACACTCTGTTTCTGCATTATTATACATGTTCGATCAAGTAAATAGCAGTGGGATTTGGAAGCCAAGCATGTGCCCTCATTGTGCTAACATTAAGAGGGAGTGTAGCAGAACACCAGCAAATACAATAACCATTGACAATAGTGGAAATTTCATAGGTCATGGTTGTGGTGCTTACGTAGGCGGAAATTTCAATGTATATAATTGAGGGAAGACTCTTTCTTGATATATATATATATATATATATATATATATATATATATATATATATATATATATATATATATGTATGTCTGATGTTAATGTTTCTTATATATAAAGAAATTGTGAATATATTATTTTTTTATATTAAAATGGTAAAATTAAAGTTATTAAACTATAAGATAAGTTAAACTAATAACATAAAAGATTTGTTGAATAAAAAAAAGTTCGCCAGTATGACAAGAACTTTATAAGATTATAAGAATAAGTTTGTGTAAACTTTTTAAGCCATTTAAATAAGATATAAGCAGTTTAAGATTATTACGCTTCGTGAGAGACTTAATTTATAATCTTAAATCGATGCAGACATGTGATCCATATGCCATAATATTACTTAGTTTATAATGGATAAAACTATAAGGATAGTTTATAGACACTATATTAGTCTTGAGCTAACTTTCAAATATGAACATTTGCATAAATTGGCTCTAAACTTCTTGTGGTAGCATATTCTGAATTTCAAGATTTCAATAAATTTCATGCAACAATTCGTCTTGAATCAGATTTAGAATTATCCTCAACGGTTTGTGTAGTCATAAATATTTTATTTATTTATTTTAATTTGTTGACTTTGTACACCATTCCGCTGTAAATATAAGGATCTTATTCTATAGATCTAGAAACTTTATAATTAAAACAATGGAATATGACTAATTGAAATTTTATGGTAAAGTATATATGTACTTTTTAATATATAACTAAAATTTAACAAAAGTTGAAAAATCAAAACATAAACATAATGAAGAAACATGCCAAAGAGAAGAAAAGAAAGAAGAGGAAGAAAAATAAAACTCATTAGAAAAGGATGTTGAAAAAATTACATAAAATATAAGAATATAGGTATATATACAAGATACAACATAAACCATGGCATATTCTAAGAAATAGCTATCATGTGGTGCTTTGATTTTGTTAAAATTATGAGAAAAAGATATAGAAATACATGGTAATATAAAGTTTAAGTATTATACACAAAACCAACATCATTTGTTTTTGTCGATGATTTAGCAGTTATTATTACTCTGCTACTGTAAAGAAAATAGAGCATCGCATTACCAAGATGAAGACCAAGATCTTCTTTATTCTTGCACTTCCACTTCCACAAGGTCAAGATCAATATCATCTTTATTATTATTTATTTTTCCACTTATTTAATTCTTTCCCTTGTTTCTTTCATTTTGTTGGGAATAGATCAAGTGTGAGTCAAAAAGTATGACATTGAATAGAATATACAAAGTTAAACACTATATAAGAATAAAGGCCCATAACACCATTGCCTTGTTTTGGGATTAAAATGGTTTCAAATGCCTTATATGTGTAAGATTAATATCATATAACCATATGGAACCACAATCTCCTAAAGACTATAACCATAACCCATATATAAAAAAATATATATAATCCAACACATTTCGTATGGAGAATATTTTCTTTGGATTTGTTTGAATAAAGTAAATAAGGTAAATTTAAAATAGAATTGATGCCAAATGATCCATGTCATAATATATTATATGATGGAGGAAATGATAAGGAGAATTATATATATATATATATATATATATATATATATATATATATATAATACTATTGTGATAAGAACAGTAACACATCAACAACAATTTAAGTAAAGAAAGAAAAAGAAAATCATATTATCAAAGAGATTTGTAAATTTTAAATTGGCATAATTAATAATTATGGTGTTATGAATGATTAGTAGGTTGAATTTAAGATCAAAACGTTGCCGTAGTTTCTAAGTTTTAACTTAGTATAAAATTAATCATTAATTAGATTTTACTTATTCTGTAAAAATATATTAATGGTGAAACATTGAAATATTGGTGGATAATATCTATAAAATTATATGCTAATTCATATCTAACATAAATATATTTGAATATATTAATAATGAAAAATTCAAATATTGATGCACGATATCTATAAAGTTATATACTAATTCATATTTATCATAAATATATTTGAATATATCGCCAATTTTATTAACAATCACTACTTTTTTTATTAACAAAAAAGAATTAAGTAAATAATACAAGATATTTGAAGTGTTTAATATATATACAACAACTTTTTGTCAAAATAATTTTAGTAGTTTTAAATCACAATATATATTTTTAATGAAATTTAAAAATATCTTTTTATATACTTTTTTGTATATTTTTTTTTCCTAAAAAGTTTATCTTTTCAAAATTATATATATAATGCATTTTTTTGTTTATTTTTATATGGATGAAATCTCCATAGATTACAAGAT
>Ga0214545_1011861_pt1 | contig 11763 bp, 7 predicted proteins | sample CNSS4metaG_FD_160064 | JGI IMG/M metagenome (GOLD analysis project Ga0214545, IMG submission 160064) | Root nodule microbial communities from cowpea collected in UCLA plant growth center, Los Angeles, California, USA - CNSS4 | ecosystem: Host-associated > Plants > Roots > Nodule | place: USA... | reverse complement strand
CCCTAAAATCATAATTAGGTTTATACTAATTTGGGATAAACTTAATTTGAAGAAACATACTAAAAGAATCATAAATCTAACATACATAGATCATAATAAGATACTAACATTGTGAGAGATCATGTGAGAATGTATACTTCAATCTCAATCTATGTGTTTCCTAACTTTTGTTTTCCAATCTATCTCTTTGTATTTATTTCTCGTCACACACTTTCATGATAATCTCTTTTATAAATCAATATCTCCATTAAATTTTTTATTTTATCTTTTATTATAATTTCCATAATATAAACTTAATATAAATAATATATAAATATAATTTTAAAAAAAACATATACATATACGTGTATATATATATATATATATATATTATATATATATATAATAAATTCCCAAAAAAAAATTGGGGGAGCCATGACTCCCCTATGTCATTCAATAGTTCCGCCACTGCCCAGTTTTAAAAAAATGTCAATTGCATCCCAACTTTTGAAAATTGCTTCAGTTAGGTCCCTTTCAGACAGAGTTGACTAACGCCGTTAGTCAACGTGCCACGTGTCAATTTGTGGTTTTTTTGATTTTTTTTTAAATTTTAAATTTTTTTTAAATTTTTTTTAATTTTGTTTTTTTAAAAAAAATGCCACGTGTCAAGTCCCTGTGTGTGACACGTGGCATTGTCAGTGCCACGTGACATTGTAATGCCACGTGTCAGTGTCACTATCAGATGTCATTGTGTTGATTTTGATTTAGTCCTATGTGTATCTGATTCAATTTTGTCCCAATTTTTTTTTAATAATTAAAATATTTTTGTAATCCATTTTTTATAAGATTAGAAATAATTAAGTATAAATATTTTTACAAAATTAAGTACTAATATTTATAATGTTTCTCTCAATTTCAGACCAAATTTATTATTTGTATAAATGTTATACTAATATTTTTTATTAAAAACGACTTTTTAACATATTACTTTATTAATTACTATTTTATTAAGTTCTCATGTTTTGTTAATTTTTTTTTTCAAAATAGAACAATACTGTGTCTTACTAATTTTAAATCAAAATTTCTATTGGTATGAACGTTATACTAATTTTTTTTTATTAAAAATGACTTAATAAAATGACTTTTCCCACTAAATTTTAATATAAATATCAAATACTTAATTTTTGTAAAACTTTTATACTTAATTACTTTTAATTTTATAAAAAATATTTTAATTATTAAAAAAAAATTGGGACAAAATTGAATCAGATACACATACTTAGGTACTAAATTGAAACAAAAAGACATATATGGGGACTAAATCAAAATCAACACAATGACATCTGATGGTGACACTGACACGTGGCATTACAATGTCACGTGGCACTGACAATGCCACGTGTCACACACAGGGACTTGACACGTGACATTTTTTTAATTTTTTTCAAAAAAAAATTAAAAAAATTAAAAAAAAATTAATTTAAATAAATAATCAAAAAAACCACAGATTGACATGTGGCACGTTGACTAACGGCGTTAGTCAACTCTGTCTGAAAGAGACCTAATTGAAGTAATTTTCAAAAGTTGGAATGCAATTGACACTCTTTTAAAATCGGGTACCTATTTGACACACTAGCCCCAAACTGGATACTATACGAGTAATTAAACAAAACAAAAATTGAAATACACTTATGAATAAATGAAACATTTGGGGTTAGACATTCTAAAATATAACTATATTTTTTTAAAAATAATCAGAAACCTAACTTTAAATCTAAAAGTATGTTCCACATACTTGAGCAAACTTATTATTTTCGAGAAGTGTATTCTAGATCAACGTTAAGTTTACTCATCTCTATCTGGCGTTCACTCTACTCACTGACAAGGTAGAATCTTCTCTCAAGCATTATCAAACAATGTGAGGGTGTCTTTGACGTCGGAGATGGAACTGAGATATGTGGCCTAATTGTTCTCGTAGTCTTCCTCTTCGATCTAGTGTGCATCCATGTAGTGTGTATGTTTCGCTTGGTGATGGATTTCTTGGAAGGTGGAGAAGATCACAGGAGGAGTTTTTGGTAGCCTTTGGTGAGTCATCACGTGGGCTTGAGAAGAATCTCTCATAAGACAAGTTATATGAACCAAAGATACTTGATGTGTGTTAGCAGTTTATCAATTATAATACACGCCTACAATTCTTATTGCTATTGTTGTATTGTGTTTACTAGACCATAAGTGCTATAGAGATCATGCCAATATCTCATGTAAGCAACCCCACTTAACACTCGAAAAAAAATATGAGAAGAAGCACAGGGAAAGCCACATGCAATAAGCTAGAACAAAAGCTGCATATACCAATTTACATGTTTCGGAACATAGTTTTATCGAAATTAAGTATGTCTTTAAATGTTGAAAAATATTAAAAGTCACACCCACTTGTTTGACAATGTTTTTTTTTTTTTTTTTTTTTTTTTTTTTTTTTTTTTTTTTTTTTTTTTTTTTTTTATTTTTTTTTTTTTTTTTTTTTTTTTTTTACGTTTCATTGTGTATTAAAAAGGTCTAAACTATGGTTGCATTTAAAGCAACACTTTTGATGCTTTTCCATTAGATGAAGTTTTAGTTTCATTTAATCAAACTTAACTTCTTCGATGATAATCCAAATACACACTAAACAATCTATAATATAATTCAAGATTTGAGAAGACATTTTGGATTGAATATTTTTAAAAATATGTTTGTATTCTGAAATGTTTAATCTGAATTGCCTCATCGAATTTGATAACAAATTTGGATTGTTTAATCCGGATGAATATTTCAAATATACGCATAATGCTTAATCCAAGATATATTTTTAGATCCCTACCACATTTCGAATTATAAAATTTGTAAACCGCTACACTAATCCCCACTGAAAAAGGGTAAAGAAAGGTAGGTTTGGGGACAACATTTTAATAAAGAAGGTGACAAGGTTACCTTCTCATATTTTATATAATTTAATTGGAATATATGATGTTAGAGGTGCGGAAAATAAAATGGGGTATAGGAAGAAATTATTGATTATTTGTTTGAAGAGCTAATGATGGGCCTTTTGGTCCAATTAGTGGCCTTAACTTGTTTACGAAGGCAAGTAGCGAGTATACGTATATATTTCATTCTAACTTTTTTTCTTTCCCGTTTTGAGAAATTGTAAAGACATGGGTCAGGGAACACCGGGCGGTTTGAACAGGCAAGGTCTTCCGGGGGACCGGAAGCCGGACGGCGGTGACAAGAAGGAGAAAAAGTTTGAGCCAGCGGCGCCGCCGGCTCGAGTAGGGCGTAAGCAGCGAAAGCAGAAGGGGCCAGAGGCGGCGGCGCGGTTGCCGACGGTGATGCCGCTTTCGAAGTGCAAGCTGCGGCTGCTGAAGCTGGAGCGCATAAAGGACTACCTTTTGATGGAGGAGGAGTTCGTGGCGAACCAGGAGAGGCTGAAGCCGCAGGAGGAGAAGGCCGAGGAAGACAGATCCAAGGTCGACGATCTCAGGGGTTCCCCTATGAGTGTTGGCAACCTCGAGGAACTCATCGACGAGAATCACGCCATTGTTTCGTCCTCGGTGGGTCCAGAGTACTACGTTGGTATCTTGTCTTTCGTCGATAAGGATCAGCTCGAGCCTGGATGCGCCATTCTGATGCATAACAAGGTAGGGTTAGGGTGTGATAGGGTTTTGTTTGTTTGCTCCTGATTGGTTAAATTTTGATGGCCTTTTGATTGAATGTTCTTTCTGTTGTGATGGATTTGGGGGTTAGGGTTTAGTGGTTAGACTTGTGTTTCATGTAAGCGACGTGGGGGTTTGTTGCTTGACAATGGTGTGTGTTGTAGTCTGGTGAATAGAAGAATCAGGTGTCGATTAAAGTTTAAGATCTTTGAACTGCCGTTCATGGCAGAGCGGTCTTCTTTCAAAGAATCTCTGTCCCTGTTCCATACACATGCTTCGGGATGTTCGGAATTCTGAACATATAATTGCGTCTTTAATTGGGAGAGAACTGTTACATTTCACCTCTGGCTGAAAACTTGTTTAGGTGTGTGTTTGAATTTGATTATGTTTTTGGCGAAAATCCCCTTTCAATGGGGTTTCTATCATGGTCTATAAGCTGTTTTAAAAATATATTTAGTTAATCAAGGAATACACTAAGTCAGTTAATACATTTAAATTAATCATGTTTTGAGTACTTGGAACACGAACAGTATTAGGAAGCACTGAAAGTTTCATAGATAGTGCTTGTTGAAGTTGTTAATGGGCACGCTATGCTATTATGTGTTGTTCTTGCCTGGTATAATCTAGGCATGGTGAAGTTGCAATCCATGACACCGGAAACTAGAATGAGGTGAGAAAAGTTGAGAAAATGGACATGGGAGGTTGACATGACTGTTTTTATGTTTCAATCAGTTATCTTTTCTTACACATTTGATGTTTGTTTGGATGCAAAAATTGTAATGCTTCTTCTGATCTTATCATGTATGGTTCTTTACCAGGTTCTCTCTGTCGTTGGGCTTCTTCAAGATGAAGTTGACCCTATGGTCTCAGTCATGAAGGTTGAGAAGGCACCTTTAGAATCATATGCTGACATTGGTGGTTTAGATGCCCAGATTCAGGAAATTAAAGAAGCAGTTGAGCTTCCGCTGACACATCCTGAACTGTATGAAGACATTGGTATCAAGCCTCCTAAGGGAGTCATTTTATATGGAGAACCTGGAACTGGGAAGACATTACTTGCAAAGGTGTGCATTTTGTTTGTGTCTTATAGGGTGATATCTAAACATCTTTTCAACTTCTCATCTTATCTGTTTAATTACTGGGTTCAGAAAGAGGTTTTATTGATTATCGGGTTTATATGGTAGTGGATTATAATGTTTTTTTTAATGTCTGTCCGCAAAATTTATTTATCCGTTATTTTTCTCAGTTTTCTTAAATTCTGCTATTTGTTCTTTATTAATCAGCGGTTTTACAGATAATGGAAGACATCGTGTAAATTTCTTGTTTTACACCTTCAGCTTTTCATAATCATTTTGCAGAAGAATTGTCTTTTTTTAATGTTTAATTATTAATCCGTTATTGATGAACTTGATAGAATTTTAAGTTATAGGAATTACGGGAGGAAATTGAGAGAATAGAAACTGTATAATATTTTCCAAGCATTTTGAGGTATTATGTTACAAGATATGAACCACTGGCATGTTTTTGTACTATTATTAGACCATAATCCTAGGTAAACGAGTTAATAAATAATAAGGTAAATCTAATAAGGAAATATGGAAACTAATCCTAAAAGATATCAATTTCGTTTTTTCGAACTTTTCTTCATTCAAAAAATAGCTACTTTTTGAACGTTTTTTTATTAGGCTAAAATTAAATTGATATTGTGTTAGAATTTAATATTCCTATGTCAAATTGTTTATTCTTTGTTGCGTCAAACATCATTTAATTAAATCAAAAGTCTGTTAATAAGTAGCAGCTTGCTGTTTGCATGTGGAAACAGCAACTAACAAAACTTGGACTAAATTTTATATTTTAAAAGTCATACTTGATGTTTTGCATAATGTTTACTGTAATTATAGTTTTATCAGTATGCAACTTTGATGATTCAGTTGGTCTAACAAAGCCTTTTTACTTTCAGGCTGTGGCAAACTCAACATCAGCAACCTTCTTACGTGTTGTTGGTAGTGAATTAATACAAAAATACTTGGGAGATGGTCCAAAACTTGTAAGGGAGCTTTTCCGCGTTGCTGATGATCTTTCCCCATCTATTGTTTTCATTGATGAAATTGATGCTGTTGGTACGAAGAGGTAAGTTATTGAACATCAGCTTCAGGAATCACTACTGATACATTATCTGTCCTCTATTCTCTTGAGTTTTTTTCTTTTCTTTTCTTTTTCTTTGGGGAGGGGGTGTAGGGTGTTGGACAGGCAGAAGAGTGATATCATGAACAATTCTTAGTATGTCTCTTGTATGCTTTGCAGGTATGATGCCCACTCAGGTGGAGAACGTGAGATTCAGAGGACTATGTTGGAGTTGCTGAATCAGTTAGATGGTTTTGATTCAAGAGGAGATGTGAAAGTGATTCTTGCAACCAACAGAATTGAAAGCCTTGATCCAGCCCTGCTGCGACCTGGTCGAATAGACAGGAAGATCGAGTTTCCTCTTCCTGATATCAAAACCAGAAGACGCATTTTCCAGGTAGGTGTGACTAGTATTGTGCAAACGTACTTTCAGGTTTCTCTGTTATATCTTAATATGCATATCTTTAATGACTAACAGTTCGTATACCTGTGATATTTAGATTCACACATCAAGGATGACATTAGCTGATGATGTCAACTTAGAAGAATTTGTTATGACTAAGGATGAGTTCTCTGGAGCTGATATAAAAGCTATATGTACTGAAGCTGGCTTACTTGCATTACGGGAACGCCGAATGAAGGTTAGAATTATCTTTATATTTGTATAGTTATGGCCAAAACAATGTGACCCCGTGAAAATATATTATGACATTATTTGCTGTTAGGAATTACAAAGTTATTAGTATGGATAAGCTCGTTTGATGGCTCAAATTCATATATTAGCATAAGAAAAATATAGCATTGGTTGGTTGGATATTGTAAGGTTAGACATAACCATTTTTCTCAGCCTGTACACACCATTGAAGAAATTTGCAGGAAAAGTTGGAGGGAGTTGAGGTTGGAATATTGAGAAAATGGAACTGGAAAACAATCTTCCTTAAATATACTTCTTGTAATTTAGAGAGATTGCTTACTCTCATCTGAAGCCTATGTGGAGGGAGGGGAGATCACTGGAATTTCCTATCTGTGGGAGTGGAGACTAGATATTAGATTTCCTCCTGTTTTTGTCGGTTGGGATTAATCATTTGAAAAAACCTATGGAAAATACCAATCGATTGGGGACCCATAAAGATTTCTTCTGTTTTCCTTGCAATAACAGGGCTTTATTGAATTGAATTCCAATTTCCGTTTGTTCTAGCCAAAGATACTTGGAGTCTTAAGCTAGAAATATTCAACGTGTGCTGTATAAAGTGATGGTGTAGGAGTTTATTATTTATAGACTTAAATGCAGGCAGATAAAATCTACCCTTTTTTATTCAAGGGTAGTGGATCTCGTCAAGCAAAGATAAAACAAAATTATAGTTTCTTATCCTAAATGAGTGTTGTATTTTTTCTAAGACCGTGATTTGCTATCCCGGAAAAGCAGAAGAAATGTGCTTGGAAGTGCAAGATACACTTTTATTATGATAAGTCATCAATTTTTTTATATTTGAATCTTTCGGTGAACAATTCCTAGTTGTGTTTTGTGGCTCAGCATACTTGTTCATATGCACGATCTAAATTCGCACTTCAATGGTAACTTTAGCATTTGTCTGGACCTAATTGTACTTGTTCATATGCACGATCTAAATTCGCACTTCAATGGTAACTTTAGCATTTGTCTGGACCTAATTGTACTGTATTTTGAAGTGTTTCCTATTTTACAGGTTGAGGTCTTCTGCTTATTTATATTAAATTTTCTGTTTTATTTTTGTTTCCTAATTTTGTTTACCCTCGTGACCATTTTTTTATCTTCAGGTGACGCATGCGGACTTTAAGAAGGCTAAGGATAAAGTTATGTTTAAGAAGAAAGAAGGGGTGCCAGAAGGACTCTATATGTGAAGCTTCTTTATCATATACCCCGGCCTTCTTTATTATGTCTTTTGTGCTGTGAACGATATTTTTTTTTTGTCTGAATTATGGGCGATTATGGGTCGAAGTTATCATGGGATTTAATCTCACCGAACTATAGTCACTACGTATAGTTTTCTTTGATTTAAAACAAATGGGAAAATTTCCTGCCATTTCTTCCTCGTTAATGTATGTTTTTTCTGCCTATTAGTATGCTGCAACCTTACTTAGTAGTTGTTCAATACAGTAGGGTAGCAAGATCAAGCTCCTTGGTTAGAGCGTGTTCATTTCCTTGGAGATACCTTAGCTAGTTAAGCTCAATTGGGAATTGCACGTGATTAACAAATCCAATCATCATATTATTCACTTAACTTTAACATTGCGTCCCAGAAACCTCATGACGAATTATGTAGTGCATGTTTGAATCTACTATAGGAGCCATCCTCAAAGCTAAGAGATAAAGAAAAACGAAATGAATAAAAATAGAATAATTTGCTGTATCTTATCTATTCTTGTATATCTAATCATAATTTTAATAAAAATAGAAGAATATTCCAACATGTTACACTACCAACTTCTTCAGAGCATTAATACAATGATACCAGAAAAAAAATGCTGTTCTAAGAGCATCAAGGGAAGTAGAGAAAGAAACAAATTCGCATTGTTAGAGTGGAGCATTTGTTGATTTGTTGCGGCGCGACCTAACCCAGAACGCTATTCGGCTTAATTGAATGAAAGCAACAAGCGCGAGTAACATAGCCCAGGTACCAATTAATAGATAGCCAAGTTTACGAATTCTATAGTAAATATGATTGGGACTAACCAAGCCCAATGCCCACATGTAGGTGAGGAGCATGCAGGAAGCTGCAGCGATCATCAAAATGGCCAAGATCCACTTGACGACCCTGTTTTCAAGCGGAAAGCCGCTCATGAGAACCAGCATCACACAAAGCGACGAAAAGAAAGAGGAAGAGTTGAAGAAAATGAATTTCATAAAATCTGGTGACCAAGCATAACCCACAACCGCCGTCCCTGCTTCACAGAAACCGTAGTCAGGGCATGTAAACCCATCTTGGGTGGTATCGCCTTGCCATACACCACCGGGTGGGCTTATCACTGACTGAAACGTCATCGTTGCAATCACAGTGGCTGCCACCATCAATTGCTCCCTCGTCTTTTTGTCCATCCAATTCCCTTCGTCCAGCAGGTATGTTCTGCAGAACCTCTCCAATCTGCCCCACCTGTCTTCTCCTTGTTCGCTACTCATGTTCATGTTTGGTGATGGCATTGGCTGGAGAACAGGATCATGGTTGCTCACTCTGCCTGATGATGCTTCTGGAGGATCATTGCTCGCTTGTGACGGTGCTGCTGATGTTTGTGGAGGATCATTGTTGGTTAGTGAGGGTGATGATGATGCTTGGGGAGGATCTGCTTGCACAATCACAACAGCTATGCTTTGTGAGGATGCTGCTTCCATTCTAGATATTGACAGAGTACCTTGCTGCTTGCTCGTTAGGTCTGCTGCTGAGGAAACTTCGAGTGCACGTTTTTCAATTCCTTCAGTTAAGACGTATTGCCTCATAAAATCTCCTGGATACCGATTCAATGTGTCCATAGCTGTTAAACTATTCTTATTCAAATTTCTTATTTCTGGACTCATTTCGGATACTGAAAGCAGGTATTTAATTATCTGCATAAGTCACACATTCACAAATGTTAAATATCTTCTGTCACTCTATTCTCTCTTCATGGCGTTACATTCTTTCTGAATTTTGTTAACACCGAATTCTTTTAGAAATTTAGTAGATAGAATCTGATTTTTTTTTTCACCAAATGTTCTTCACCGCAGTGCAACTTAAATTGTAACCACACTAATTCTATTTGTTCCCAGTTTCCTTTCAGAAACACAATAAAAGTGCGAAAGTCACCCTTTTCTAAAACCTTTATCAGGTTTATATTTGAGTAATAAAGACTCACTTAGATTGTAATCTCAGTTGGCTAGATATAGAGGGTACCAAAACCGAAACTAATGGGAACTGATCCAAGCAATAACCTTTTTTTTTTTTGTGTGTGTTTGTGTGTGTGTGATTAAAAAGTACCTTGATTTGTCTGCATTTCACTGCTAAGCGCAGAAGACTGTTATCTTCTTTGTCTTTAACTGATAGGAACCGACGGTCACCTCTCAGTGATTCCACCAGCAATTTCAAGGCCTCCAAATGGTTATAGCGAACGCACAATTGCAGAACAGAACCATCTTCATCACCACTCTCCACCATCTCAATGGAATCTGGCTTGGATTTGATCAACTCCTTCAATGCTCCCACGCGCCCTCTCATTGCAGCAAAGTGAAGAGGAAGCATGTCATCTTTGTCGCGAACCAAACACATTTCTGGGTTTGTCTTCAACAGCTCTTTCACAACCTCAGTGTGCCCTTTAGCTGAAGCCAAATGAAGAGGGCAACGTCCTTCTGAGTCCAATTCAGTGGCTAAACTGGGACTATTCCGAAGCAGAACCTGACAGAACTCCAAATATCCAAGCAAAGAGGCTATGTGTAATGGGGTTTCAGTGAAGGGGCAGAGTGAAACTCTGCTTAGAATAAGAGGGTCTTTCTGGACCAGTTTGTTGAAGGTACTAACACATCCTTTCATTGAAGCATCATAAAGTTTTCTCATTGCATCATCATCCTCTAGTTTTTTCTCTTCCAAAATATCCATTGAAGACTGTTGTGGGAAGTCAAACCTAGTAATACTAATGTTCTTGGGATCTCAAAGGTTAATACATGCAACAAATATTGATGAATGGGTGGTTGATCATAGAAAAACACCTCTTCTTTTGGTCAACATCCATCCAAATCCCATAATATAATATTTTTATTTTAAAATATAAAATAATTTGGACGAATCAACTACAAATTAAAAATATTTCTTCTTACTAGGTGTTTCATAGGTGTAGGAAAATTTAAGATTGTCCACGTAAAATTTTTCAGTGAATGACTCATGAAAAGAAAAAAAGACAAAAATTATGCTTTGAGTTATACAATGCTAGAATGATTGAATGATTCAACAAATTAATTAATGATGTATATTTCCAATGGGCACAGTGATTATTTTAATTCAGCCGGCATGGTAACTATTTTATTTTGTGGTGCTACGTCTTTGAATTTTCTTACAAATTGTAATTACGGAGAAGGGAGAAAAAAAATGTTACAAAATGAAGAGTTGATTCGAATGGGTTTATCACAACTCAATATTTTTTTAGTCAATGAAGAACTTAGATAGGTGTGTTATCGAAAATTTTACAATTTTTACAAAAAAAAGTTATACTAAGTATTTGTAATTTTTTTTTATAAAAAGTTGCAAAAAGAGTTTGAAATGAAGTTCATTTTTAAAAAGTAGTTGTAGTCTTGTTAACAAAAAATTATACAAAATAATAAATAACACATTTATGTTCTAATTTATGAATGTATTTCCATTTAAATAAATTATTTTCATAGCATAGTCCAGTGTTTTTCTTCACTTCTTCGAATGGAAAAATGATGTCGGAACAAAATTATGACTTAAAAACAAGAGTGAAAGATATTATTTTTAGTAACATATTTCCTCTATCGAAATTGAGAGGAGAAATGGAAATGAGTGATCGGTAATTTCACTCTTTATGCTTCAGAAAATTGATTCATTGATAGAGAAATAACAATTAATTGTTTTTCTTTAAATGTGAATTATTGATATTTAAATTGATTTTAAAATCAAACAGATTCTATGTTGAAAAATTAATTTTATATAGTGAAGCGAAACCACACACTCTGATTAGAGATGGCAAATAAACTCGTGCCCGTGGGTATCACTCGAACCCGTCCCCGTTTTGACGGGGAATCCCCGCTTTGACTGGGTATGGGTATGGGTATGGGTAATACCCGAAATTTTCAACTGGGGATGGGGATATATATATACCCGTCCAAATACCCGTCCCCGCTTAAATTACTAAACTATTTATAATTTATTAAATAATCTAAAAAATATATATAAATAAATAATATATTTACACATAAAATATAATATAATATAATATAATATAATATAAT
>Ga0214545_1011857_pt1 | contig 11767 bp, 4 predicted proteins | sample CNSS4metaG_FD_160064 | JGI IMG/M metagenome (GOLD analysis project Ga0214545, IMG submission 160064) | Root nodule microbial communities from cowpea collected in UCLA plant growth center, Los Angeles, California, USA - CNSS4 | ecosystem: Host-associated > Plants > Roots > Nodule | place: USA... | reverse complement strand
ATTTATGTGTGTGTATATATATATATATATATATATATATATATATATATATATATATATATATATATATATATATATATTATATTTGAATATATTTCAATCATTATATTTTTTACATATTGTATCACACTTAGTCGGTCACGATTAGTATATCAACACATATCATCCTTCACTGACACACTACATCGACAAAGGCTGGGGGATTGGTGTACCGTACCTGACCAACTTAACTATACCATACATGACCAACTTAACCATATAAATAACACCTTTACGTATATGCCGGAAACAACCCAAGTACACGACTCGGGCCGGCATAGACTTAAACTCATAACTGAACAAAGCCTAAACTAATAACAAAACCTGTCAATCTAGGACAGTGCACGGGCAAAGACGACATCCGTCAACTAGAGAAGTAACCGGATCAGACCGTTCCTAAAGACTTAGCAAAATCAAAGCCCCTTAGTATTCAATAGGCCCAGGCCCACTTACAGCCCAAGCCAAGGCCCAGCCCATGGCATAATCAGACATAGTTAATACTCTATAAATACATGTGGACCCCAGTAATTAAAGGTACGCATTCATTATTCCATTAATCACTTGATTTGACCTTTTGAGAGCTTTGACTCACTTGAGCTTCGGAGTTCCTTCTGCAGGTAATCCCTCCTGGGTCCAAGCCGGCATGTATCAACTAGGAAGAGGCCAACTGAGGAGATAGCGGACTACGTGGATAAGGTGACGCTTGTGCCTAACTTATCTTGTTTGTTCTCTGCAGGAACACATATAGTACTAAAATATTTATTTTTAATATATTAATTAAAATATTTTAATTAAATGTATAATAGAGAAAAACATAACATTAAGTAATGGTTAAATTTTTTGTGTGCAATATAATATTATGTTTAAATAATAATGACAACAATATAAATAATATAAAGGATAAGTAAATAGTATAATGAAAATAAAATAAAATAATCATCTATCTTCATCCATATCTTATATAATAAAAAAGAGTAGGTTTAATTATGCCTTTGGTCCCCATTTTGGAGTTAAAATCTCAAAATGGTACCCAAATTTTTAAAAGTCTCAAAATGGTCCTCTTTTTTGTTGAAATGTCTCACGTTTGCCCTTCCCGTTAAGTCAAGGTTGACGCCGTTAGAGGGAGTGTCACATGTCAGTTCCTCGATTTTTTGAATTTTTTTATTAATTTTTTTTTTGAATTTTTAAAAAAAAATCAAAAAATCGCCACGTGTCAAGATGTCATCATGTCACGTGGCAGTGATAGTGACACGTGTCAGTATTACGCCACATGTCATTTTGTTAGTCTCAATTTGGTCCCTTTATTTTAATTTGTCTCAATTTAGTCCTAATTTTTGTAAAAATTCAGCAATTTTGCCCCTCTCCAAATTGAAATCAAATTTAATTTCTGTATAAATAATGTACACAAATATTTCCATCAAAATTGATATTTTAAGTAAATATTTTTAACCAAATTAAGTTCATTTAATTAATATTTTACATTGAACTTTATTTAAAATGGTTTAAAAGTTGTTAATAGAAAATAATGTTAATAGAAAATTACCTAGTTCATGTTACAATAAAACACATATAAATTTAAAATTTGAAAACAATTTTAAGTAAAGTTGAATGTGAAACATAATTTTAACTAAACTTAGCTATGTTAAAAATATATAATAAAAATATCAATTTGAATAAAAATATCAAATTTAATAAAAATATTTGTATAACATTTATATAAAATTAAATTTTGTTTCAATTTGAAGGGGGACAAAATTGCTCATTTTTACAAAAATTAGGACTAAATTGAGACAAATTAAAATAAAGGGACCAAATTGAGACTAACAAAATGACACGTGGCGTAATACTAACATGTGTCACTGTCACTGCCACGTGGCACAATGACAGCTTGACACGTGACAATTTTTTGATTTTTAAAAAAAAATTCAAAAAAAAAATTCAAAATAAAAAAAATTCAAAAAAAATTAATAAAAAAATTCAAAAAATTAAGGAACTGACACGTGACACTCCCTCTAACGGCGTCAACCTTGACTTAACGGAAAGGGCAAACGTGAGACGTTTCAACAAAAAAGAAGGTCATTTTGAGACTTTTAAAAATTTGAGTACAATTTTGAGATTTTGACTCCAAAATGGGGACCAAAGACATAATTAAACAAAAAAAGTAAAAGATAAATTTAATATGGAAAGACAAAAAAACACGTAAAGAAACTAAAGTATGGCGTTTTGAAATACAAAACCTAAAGTAAGCAACCTAAAATAGGATTATAAATTAAAAACAAATTATTCACCAAACACTCCAAATTTTATCTAATGGTTAAGTGAACAGTACAATAAAAAAAATACTAATAAAACAAAAATAAATGTTAAAATGTTTAAGTTATTAGTAATTACTGTTTAGAAGCAGTAATCTGTTTTCTCTTTCTTTTTTAGGTTTCCAGAATCAAACAATCAGAATCAATAGTAAAAGTTCTTATTATCTATCCCTATCAATATCTTATATATTACAAATGAGTAAAAGAGAAATTTAATTTAAAGAAGACAACAAGAAAATAAATATAAAACACTATAATACGACGTTTTGGAATAGAGTACCAAAAAAGTAACCTAAAAATTACAGATTAAAAAAATACATTTTGTAACGTCCCATTTAATTATTAAACGAAATTAAAAGAAACGTCACGTAACGATAGTACAATAGCGTAGTCCTGAAGTCCTTAACACAACTCCTATAATCTGGGCACACCACGATGCCAACGGAAAACCAGATACAAGTCTAATCAAAGAGAGTAGAGTAGTAATGCATAAAGTGATACATGGGCCATAACCCTAAAGAAATCATGAAGAAAATAAATCCAGTGCGGATGGCTAAGCAGCGGAATCACCATTTCCTTGTTGATCACGAGAAACTCGCCTATCTGCTCCCATCAATTAAATTGATGATCATCGCAAGAAAGAACAGCCACATACAATACAACCATACAACAAACAGGGTAAGCTAGAGCCGACAATATTTTCATCATACAGTCAAATATATTTTCACCATTCAATACCCATACAACAAACAAGCATGTTATGACTCTTCAATCAATACACTACGACTCGACTTGACTCATCCGGATACGTATAACTTGGTCGGATTCAGCGGATGCTTGCACCTGTGGTGGATACCTCTGCTCACCCCCGAGCTATGTGTTACAAGTGTTACAATGAATCAATTTTCCCTCACCATAGGGTTAGCCCTTAAAAAATTTCAGGCCTCCTGCTACCCTCACCACAGGAATCAGTCCGCTCTATGTGAGACTAACTGACCCTTTAGGGTGTCAGGATGCAACCTTAACTTGAATCCTTACTTAGTTATACAGATGGGGCACCACCATGGACACCCACTAACAGGGGCCATGGAATTACGTCCCGACCACTGAAGCACAACCCTGAAAGTCTCACCTAGAGACTCCAAGGAATTAAGCACTGACACGAACCAACACACATAAACAGTCAATAATTTACACATACGTTGCACATAAGATTTCAAACCAAAATCCATAACCAAACCCTCATTTCTCATATGTTGAATCATTACCAACTCGTTATTCCCAATCATGAGTAAAGTGTTTCTCCTCATGCCAAAACCATACCAAACATTTACCAACTGTCAAGATCCATTGTTACTCATGCCAGGTTTGTGACCACACGCACATACATATGTATCCAACTTCTCATGTACAATTCATGTAGAAATCATGCCAAGCTCACAATTCCCCTACATATAATCTCCTCCCAACATGCATAATCATTTATACAATTTATAACACAAATCATACCATGCCTTTCAATTCACAAACTTAACACCACATACAAAACACATCATAACCAACAATCCAATTACCAATTTAAGAGAGTTATCCAACCTGCAGCATATCTCGCTCAAGCCAAGAGCTCTCGCTCAGGCGAGAGGGGTATCCTCGCTTAGGCGATAGACCCTCGCTTAGGCGAGATCGCGACCAATGCTGAGATTTCCTCGCAGGCTCGCTTAGGCGAGTCCTGGCTCGCCTGGGCGAGACAACCTCTCGCCCAAAAGTGGCGTCCCTCGCCTGGGCTAGACCATGACAGTATACCAGACCTTCACTCTTCCTCGCTTAGGCGAGTGGCTCTCGCCTGAGCGAGACTGGCCTCGCTCAAAACCAGAGTCCTCGGCCTGGGCGAGGGTTCGCGAAATCCTGGTTGCTCCTGCAAGTCTCGCCTGGGCGAGTTACTCTAGCCTGGGCGAGATTGACAGATCCTGTCACTGCCTTTCCTACAACAGTCATATATCCATACCCAAGCAACAGTCCAAGATCGTTCATACATTCATCACAAACGTACAGTTCATGCAATACCAAACAAACATCAAACTCGCCAGAAAATCGTTCAAGACTCCAAAACTCTAACTTTCCCGTACCTAGAAAAGCTTAGTAGAGGTCCTGGCGGCACGACCACGGGCACCGCGGCTCTAAGGACGAACTATGGGGCTGAAAACAGAGTGAGACAAAACCAGGAGATGGAGTTAGTAGAGGCTCTCAACTGAAGTTTTGATAAGGTGAAGAGGGACCAGCACAAACAAGAAGGAATACTTACATGGAGTAGCAATCTCCCTTAGCTCAACGTGACTGTGAATAAACCCTAGCAGAGGGGTTGACGACTGCAAACCTAGGTTCTGTGAAAATGAGCGAAAAGTGAGGCTTAGAGCAACGAAATATGGTTTTTATCTACTGGGTCAGCCCTTAGGCCCACTTACCAGGAAAGTCCCTTAAAATATAGGGCAGGGAGAAATGGAAATGTTTTTAATGGGCCTTACACATTTTCATCAAACACTCCCATTTTTCATTTAATAACAATAATAACTAACTTAAACAACATATCCAACATAACTTAAGTGGCTTAACATGTTTGAATCATAATATACGTTTGGTTTGTTAATCGTAGTATAAGTGTTATATTATATATTATAAATAATTAAATACATATCCAAGAAAATCCTATCTTTAGCGAGATTATGTGCAATTTCCCACATTTTTCAATTTGTATTGATTTAGGATTTGCTTGGAACAACTTTCTACAAGACTTTTCAGAAGACAAAATATATAAAAAAATTATATAAATTAAAATTAGTTTGTAGATTGTTTAAGGATATAAAAATTAAGGTTTAATTACTCTTTAGGTCCTTATTTTTGTCTAAAAATATCAAATTGATCCTCTAATTTTTTTAAGTTTCAATTTTGTCTTGATTTTTTTTAAAAATGATGTAATTTAATTTTTTTTGTTAAATTTTTTGAAACAGATCAATGATTTTATATCAAAATTGAAGTTGCTAATAAGGATAATTTGTTTTATTAATGTAATTAACATAATAATAGTGTCAATTTTAACAAAAAATTATTTATTCGTTTCAAAAAATTTAACGAACATATATCAATTTTTTAAAAATTATGACCAAATTGAAATTTAATAAAATTGGATGACCAATTTGACATGTTTAGACAAAAAAATGAATCAAAAGAGTAATTAAACTGAAAATTAAAAGAATTATATGATATAATTTTTATAAATTAAAGTTAATTTCAATTTATAAAATTTCTTTCATAAAACTTGTTTTAGTGAATTTCAGACATTGTTAGTTGTTTAAATAAGTACAGTAACATAACTGTACATGAAGTTTCTACAACTTACCCCATGTCAAAGCAAACGTTTACCTATGACAAAAAATGGACATCATACTTCTTCATGTTATCTTCTTTTCTAGGGAATTGATTTATTTTATTTTTATGAAAAATGATTGAAATTTAAATTTTTGATAAACGTGCATAAATAATGTGTTTAGTTTAGCCTCGTAAAACGCGATAGCATAGATAATAATGATGTAAATCGAATCTAGCAAGCAACGAAGTACGATTTGATTGGACTAATAAAATAGTGCTTAGCACGTGTCTCATTCCCTAACAATGCATTAGTTTATAATTAAGTAAAATTATTTAAAAGAGTGGCATGGTGGATATACCTTAATTAACACTACTTAATTCTTCACCATCAATGAACTTACAATCTACTTGATCTAAAATATTTCATTCCATGTCGCTTTCTCTTTTGAATGCTTCCCCTTGACTTTTTGAATCTCCTTAATTCAACTTTATAACATTGAGTGTTAAAACAAGTATTGAAAAAAAACAAAAAAATTGTTCGTTCACACTTATCTTTTCTTCAATTCATATCAACCATTACCAACCTTTTGTTTGTTTGGAACTCTAGAACCATTAGAGAAACCTCAATTTCATTTTTATAATCTCAAAGATCATGTGAGATTATTAAATTACACAATAAACCTAAACCTTAAATTATATAAGATAAATTTTTAAAGATTAAATATATTTTTATTTTTAAATTTAGATAACGAAATTAAAATTATTCTTGTTCCAAACTTTTATATAAATATATAAATATATATATATATTCTTACATTTTAAAAATAAATCGATATAATTTTTTTAATTTAATAACATTAATTTTGTTGAGTTTGTTAAATGGTGTTCCAGAACATGTCAAATAATGTAAACAATACAAATAAATAATGTAAACAACATAAACGTCAACTTAAAACTTATTTGACAAGTAACAAAATTTAACATAATTAAATTAAAAGACTATACTGATTTATTTCTAAAATTTGAAAACAAAATTAAATTAAAATTTATCATAGATACAAATTTATTTCATATCCAAATTGAAGACTAAAAACATATTAATTAATAAATTTATATTCTTTTATATATTAGTTGATATTATCTTTAATTTCATTGGTATAGATATTAAACAAAATTGTTATAATTGAAGATTGCATTAATTGATTTAATTTAATTATGATTTCAAACTTTGAAAAAGAGTGTTTTAAATTTAAAATTTTTATTTTCTAGAGCATAATTAATCGTTTTCCATAAAAGAATAGAAATGTTGTTTATTAATTAAAAAAACAAACAAACTGAAGCTAGATTTGCGGAGAGGGCACGTGATTATCAAATAGTTAGCTCTTGTGGTCACGTGCGATGCCATGAATAAGGGACTGAATCTAAACTGGGGATGGAATAGAATTTTTTTTTAGCATGTTGTTATTATTCTACACTAAATAATTATTAAAAATTTTAGATCACATTATTATTTTATTCAGAATTCTGATCAAATGTATCAATTAATTATCAACCAATTGGCACATTCTTCGCTGTTAAATTTATAAAAATTTCTATTTGTATACACATTGCAATTTAAGCAAATAAAATATTTCTACTTTATTAATGGTTACTCTTTTTCTATAATCTAATGATTTATTAACTGAAAATTAAACGTTAATTTCTAAAAATATTAAGAATCATATAAAAGACACACCCCTGTCAATAAATGTTATGAAATAATTTGTTAATTGAGTCCTAAAAAATGTAACAATATGCTATGTTTAATATTGTGTTTATTTTTATGTGAATAAGTCTCTAAAATTATACATCTTTATCATGTTGTATTTGAAATTAAATAATTTTTATTTAAGTGGGTAATATATTAATTTGTTTTAATTACTAAACACATATTACTATTTTCGCTTAAGTTTACCAATCATAAACTAAAGTAATGAAAATATATAATTGTAGAGACTTAATAGAATTTTGAAGATTTATTTTAGTTTTCTATGTTTCAATAAAATATAACTTATAAGGTTTAAGGGATCATTTACTTACTTTTTGTTTTATACCAAAAAAAAAAATTATAAAATTTAGGAGATAATTTTGCTTAGAACATCCACAACGACAATGTAAGATTGCTAATGATTTTTTTTTTTTTTAATTTTATGGGACTTAGAATGCACATATATTTAAGCATCCACGCCAAATTTCACTAGAATGTGTCCTTAATTGAATCTTATAACTTCTCTTCAATTAAGAAATAAAAAAAATTAAATATGAACATTGTTTTTAAAGTTTGAGGTTTAAATTAAAGTACAATTTATTCACTTATAAAATACAAATTAAAATACGAACATTGTTTTGATAGTTTGTATCTTGTAATTAACTTCTTCTACTGAATGTAGCAATAAATTATACACAATAATTAAATTTTGAAGTTTAAAATACAATTTTTTCACTTAATAAAAACATTACTTCTAAATGCAAAAAGAAAAAAAAAAACAATTGTCTTTCTCTCAACCAATATATATATATATATATATATATATATATATATTTTATATTTTGTGTGTTAATACTTTTAATTTTTAATTAACACATGAAGATAAATAACAATGAATTTATAGTTTTTTTTTTCGTTCTTATTCATTGTAAAAATATAAGTTTTTTTTTTTAGTTTTGAGACTTATAATTCAATTATATTGAATCACAAAGTTAATATCAATAGTTTAAATTATAATTATCCAAATTTTATAATAAGTTAACTTATTTATTTATATATGTAAACAAAGTTTTCTTTAAAATAAATATATTTTTAAACCCTTTTCTCAAAGAAAATTTAGTACTTAAAAAATAATGACCCATATAGATCCTGGCCCATTTCAGTGAGGATGAAACCCAAGCGTTGGAAACAGATACTTCTCATCATGGTTCAACATTATCTTAATAAATGCTACCTGTGATCCTTATCCAATGAATTCATTTTTTCACACAAAAAATACTCAGAAAGGGTACAACAGTCTTTCCATTTCCCAATCACCACCAATCAGATCCCGCCACCTGTGCTATGACATCTCGCCAACGCAATGCCTTTGACGTCATCTTCTCTCTCCTAAGAGTAACCCACGCACTATCCTCCTTCTCACGTTCCACCCCGAAGCCCCATTCTAGATAGTTACAGGTGGCATAATTCTAGTCGCTGTGTTGTTCACGCGCACACATTGCGGTGGGGGTTCATGTTCATGTTGAAAGGTGTTGGAATTTTCGTGCCAAGGTTCCTTTGAACATCGGGCATGTGCGCATTGCGACAACTTGCTGCCTCTTTTGATTTTATTTTTCCTCGTATATAATGCCTCTCCCGTGTAAAATACATAGCTGAGTTGAGTATGAATGTGTGAGTGATAAAACAAAACCTAACCAAGAAACAAGGTCGAATTTGTGAGGGTGTTCCGTCGAAGTTTCTGAGATCGGTAGGAACATGGACAACCTTAGCGGTTCTACTAGTCGTAAGAAAGCAATCGAGGAGCTTCTCAGAGGTCGTGATTCTGCTACACAGCTCAGGAGTGTCATCAATGGGAATGGTGAAGATCTTTCTTCAGCAAAGAAACTCGTGAAGGAGGTGCTCATGTCCTTCACCAACTCCCTCTTGCTCTTGAACACCAGCAACACCACTTCTGAATTTCACGACGATGTCTCCAATGTTCAGCTTTGGGACTCTCCCAAACTCGAGGACTCTCAAGAGAGCAATTGCAAGAACTCCACAGTTAAAGCTCGAAGGGGGTGCTACAAGAGAAGGTAATTAATTAATTAACTAACTAACTAACTAATCAATACCTTCAATTTAATTGATTAGATTTGCTAATTTAGTGTCTCTTTAATTTTGATAACGTGTGACTTTACCCTTACGTGTGCGTAATATTGGACCCCGTGAATTATTGTTCATATATACATATAAAACATGTGGTGAAGTACTGTGGTGTTTTTAGGTAGACCCTGTCTAATAGTCTTTGTTTCTTTGTCTTTACCTTTGATTATTATGTCTGTTTGGCACAGTAAGAAAATGATTGTTGCAGACACTGCGATTGGTTTTGGTTTTTATGAGAACCAATTAAAAAAAGTTTATCTGAATTTGCAATTCATGTCTGCAGAAGAACTGAACAAACAAGAGAGAAGGAGTCTAAAGCTCCAATCGATGATGGCCACCAATGGAGGAAGTATGGTCAAAAAGAGATCCTCAATGCCAAATTCCCAAGGTATATACATATATATATATATATATATATATATATATATATATATATATATATGATCATAACATAATCATATATGAGTTAAGGTTTTGTAGGAGTTTATGGAAAAATTGAAGTGTTGTGGTTTGAATTTGCAGGAACTACTATAGGTGCACTCACAGAGACCAGGGTTGCCAAGCAACAAAGCAGGTGCAAAGAGTTCAAGAGGATCCAATCTTGTACAAGACAATTTACTATGGTGAGCACAGTTGCAAGAGTTTGACAAACCCTGAGATCATACTTGATCCTATGTCTCCCTCATCTTCTTCCAAGTTTCTTAGCTTCAACAACTCCTTCCCTACCCCATCAAAACAAGATTGTCCCTTTCTCTCATCTTCCTTCCCTTCTTCATCTGTGAAAAGGGAATGCAAGGAAGAGATTCCTCCCTCAACTTCCTCCAATGATTACCTCATCTCTTCTGACCTCACCTTTGATGGTTCACCAAAGCATGTCACTCTATCATCTTCAACACTTGACTCAGAGTACAAGGCTGTCGACATTCCTGATGTCTTTGATGATGTCTTTGAACACTTCTTTGAATTTAGATAGTTTCCCACTTTTTTTCCTATTTCAAGCTTTATTTCAGTGAAGCTATGCAAAAACAAACTGTGTAATATATATAGTACTTTTCTTAGAAATTGGTAGTATAGTAGCAGTAGTGGAACCCATCTTTTTATTCTCAATATTGGCATTTCGTATGAATGAGAAAAGAACAATGTTTTGACTCGTTTCATCAGCGAACATAAGTTAATTTATTTAATCAGTGGGAATGAACTGATTAATTAATTTTTCATGTAAGAAAAAATGAGTATTTTGAACTTTCATTTATTTCATTTTTGTGTAAGAAGATAATGGTTTTCTTGTTGTTTATATGTGGTTAAATGAAAAGTGAGGTGAAAGCAACATGCACAATGAATAGATGGTTGGGGTCACTTGGAAAAAGGTTAAGGGTAGGTTCAATGCATATGTTTTTGGAATAGGGGATATATAAAGCCAGCAATAAAAAGGTGATAGAGATGGCATGTTTTATTGTAATTAAGGTTTGATATCCAATTTTGAAAATGACTTTTTTATAATTTTTTTTATAAAGTTATTAAATAGAATTTTTTTTATGAAAGTTAAAAAATAAAATAATAAAGTTTAATTTTTTGTTTATCAAAATTAATTATTTATTAAAATTTATCAAACAAAATTTTGTTAAAATATCATTTTCCATCTAATTTATAGGGAGCAATATTCACTCCAATCCTCTACTTTATCATCGGAATTGGCTTTTGTTATACAAAGTTATGTATTGTTGCTATTTCTATAAATATCACTTTTCTATGCATATTCATCAAAGAGATTCCTGATAAAAGCAAAACATATTTCATTTATCTTCATTTAAAGGATACTCTTTAAATATGTGGCTAAAGAGACCCATTGAAAGGTTGTTTTCATTGTTCTTATTCATTAAATTAGAATAAAAATAATAAATAGAAAGTAATTTATGATTAGAGATGGCAAATAAACCCGTCCCCGTGGGTATTGCCCGAACCCGTCCCCGTTTTGACGGGGAATCCCCGCATTGACTGGGTATGGGTATGGGTATGGGGAATCCCCGACTTTTTTAATTGGGTATGGGGATGGGTATGGGGATGTACATATACCCGCCATAATACCCGTCCCCGCCATATCTCCATTCTCGTTTAAATTATTAAAATATTCACAATTAATCAAGTAACCCCTATATATATATAT
>Ga0214545_1011852_pt1 | contig 11769 bp, 4 predicted proteins | sample CNSS4metaG_FD_160064 | JGI IMG/M metagenome (GOLD analysis project Ga0214545, IMG submission 160064) | Root nodule microbial communities from cowpea collected in UCLA plant growth center, Los Angeles, California, USA - CNSS4 | ecosystem: Host-associated > Plants > Roots > Nodule | place: USA... | reverse complement strand
TATATATATATATATATATATATATATATATATATTATGTTTTTGTCTTTACGTGTTGGTTATTTGATTTGCTTTTGTTGTTTTGATGACTTGATCACTTATCATACTTCATCAGCATTAGATAGTAAAGACATCACATATGGTCTAGTGTTTAGATCCAATCAAATCTCCTAATGCTTGGCATATGACTTTAGTTGGTTTAAAGAGTATTGTTCTTAATGCAAGAGTTCCTCAACTTGGATCAGACATCCTGTGTCTGACACCCTTAGATTCTAATACTACAGACATGAGGTTATAATTATAATTAAGAGTACTTCCAGGTAAGGGTGAGCATCGGTCGGTTTGGGTCAGATCTGATAAAGTGAAAAAAATCGATATATCTGTTCAAAGATGGTTGATATAGAAGGAAAATAAGAGTTTTCGTATTCAATGAACAAAAACTTCATAAACAATGTCATAGGTGTAGATTTTAATATTATTTCACACCTACAACAACAATTACAATCAAGGACAAAGTGAAGATGATGATAATGTTGTGCATTATTTGGTATGCATTACACATATTAAATTTGAATAACATAACTACAAATAGAGGTGATGACAGTTAAACAAAGGAATGACATTCTCCGTCGTACCTTGACATTCCAATATGTAGAGTGACATTTGGGAAATGTTAACAACAATGTACATACCATATATGATCAAATGATTGAGAAGTGCTTTAACTTTTTTTTGTAAACACATTCCTTCTTAAATAGAAATGTCCTATGAACATCGATGAAACAAATTGTATAAAATGATGATAAAAAGTGATAGTAGTTTGAGTGATGTTTTTCAAATTAGTTTTTCTATCCATTAATTATATGTAATATTTTATGGTTTTCGATCATAAATTGACATTTATATTGTGTTTAATATGTTTGGACTCATGTTTTATGGTTAAAAATAATTTAAATAATATACAAATTATTATTTAAGAAAATGTTTTAAAATTTATTCCTCCAAATCCATTTTATAAAATTTAATTTTGTTTCCACAATTTTAATAATTTTAGTATTAATAGCAATTTCAATTTTATTTTAATATAATTTTTATTATTTAAATTTAAAATTATATCAAATTTATACGAGTAATCGATAACCATTTACTTTTAGGTATAATTATTCGTATAGTACTCAGTTTGGAATTAGTGTGTCAAATAGGTTTTAAAAAAGTGTCAATTGTATCCAACTTTTGAAAATTGCTTCAATTAAGTCTCTTTCAGACAGAGTTGACTAACGCCGTTAGTCAACGTGCCACGTGTCAATATGTGGTTTCTTTTTCTTTTTTTAAATTTTTAAAAATTTATAATTTTTTTTAAATTCTAAAAAAAATAATAAAAATGTCACGTGTCAAGTCCATGTGTGTGACACGTGGCATTATAATGTCACGTGTCAGTGTCACCATCAGATGTCATTGTGTTGATTTCGATTTAGTCCCCATATATGTCTTTTTGTTTCAATTTAGTACCTAAGTATGTGTATCTGATTCAATTTCGTCCCATTTTTTTTTAATAATTAAAATACTTTTATAATCCATTTTTTATAAGATTAAAAATAATTAAGTATAAACATTTTTACAAAATTATGTACTAATATTTATATTGTTTCTCTCAATTTCAGACTAAATTTATTATTTGTATAAATGTTATACTAATATTTTTTATTAAAAACGACTTTATTAATTACTTTTTTATTAAGTACTCATGTTTTGTTAATTTTTATTTTTTAAATAGAACAATATTGTCTCTTACTAATTTTAAACCAAAATTTCTATTGGTATGAATGTTATACTAATTTTTTTTTATTAAAAATGACTTAATAAAATGACTTATACCACTAAATTTTAATATAAATATCAAATACTTAATTTTTGTAAAACTTGTATATTTAATTACTTTTAATTTTATAAAAAAATATTTTAATTATTAAAAAATATTAGGTCAAGAGGTACTAAATCGAAATGAAAAAACATAAATGGGACATTGCAATGCCACGTGGCACTGACAATGACACGTATCATATACAAAACCTTGACACATAACATTTTTATTTTTATTTTCAAATTTTTTTTTAAATTTAAAAAATAAAAAATAAAAAAAACTAGACATTAACTAACGATGTTAGTCAATTCTATCTGAAATGAACCTAATTAAAATAATTTTCAAAAATTGAGATAGTTAATAATATTTTTTTAAACTGGTGCCTATTTTCAACGCTAACCCCAAACTAAGTAGTTTAGGAGTAATTATGCCTTACTTTTTAATATCTCACATCCATTACATTGTTCACGATCTTCTGGATTCTTTGATCTAACACCACCGATCTTGTCAATCACTCTTCCTCCCATCCACTTCATCACTCTTCCCAAACACTGCCTAAGAAACCCATCACACCCCTTCATTACGTTTTCCTTATCCTAATAAAAAATAGAGCATTCATCACTCGAACACACACGCCCTTCGTCACGGACGATACTGCACATCCATTCACACCATTTTTTCCGAGCGCCTTGAACACACACAAAAGCAAGTGAAAGGAGGTACAACAGGTAAGTTCGAAATTTGCGACTAATAAGTAGCTTCTCAGCATGTTACTAGTTGATTGTGTATATTGAAAATATACTCTTGTTACCACTTTTTCTCGCATCACACTTTTATGGAACTGCATTTTTCACACACGAATCCATTTCCTCATTCCTCCATCTTCGTCCCACCGTCAAACAACTCCATTCATTACACAAAACAAAAAACACTATCATCCCAGTTTCATACTCCACCCACTCTCAGTTTCTTCACCTTGCCAAGAGAAGGAACGTGAGTCGGAGTTTCGAAAAGGAAGGGGAGAGCGTGGCGAGGATGGCTTGGCCGACGACGGTGTTCGGAGTCGCCGGCGGTGGATGAAGTCTGCGGAGAGGAACCGTGCGCTGGTCGGCTGTCGGGGGTGGTGGAAGTCGCAGCAGCCGCCGACAATAAAGGCAGCCCCACGTGTACGTGTTAGAAAACGAAAAAAAAAGGAGGAAGAAGGAAGCAGCAGCCCCGGCGATCGGTGAAGCCACCGGCGGCAACATGCGGCAGCGGCTGCAGCGCCGGTTGGCCGGACGTGCGTTGGTTGGTCCTGGGAGGAGGGACGGCTGGTGATTTTCACTATCAAGTGGAAGAAACAAAACCCTAGATGACTTGCCTCTAAAATAAATTTGGGTTGGCCCAATTTTCGCTTCAAGTACCCCCATTTTAATCTTTGCACCTCCATGTCTTGTTTGTTTTGGGTCCTTTTTATTTGGAGTTTAATTTTGGTTTGTATCGTTTGGGCAGGTTACATATACATGTTACGGATTTTTATTGTTGGCATTCTTCTTGCCAAAAGAAAATTAAGTGATCACCGAATTTTGAAATCCGATTTAGGGAATCACCGGATTTGGAAATCTGGTTTAGGAAATCACTTAGATTTGAAAATCTGGTCAAGAAACTTATTCATTTAAGAACTCACCGAAATTCAAAATCCAGTTTAGAAGCTAATTAGATTTCGAAATCCAGTTTAGAAACTCAGATTTCGAAATCCAATTTTAAAATGCATCGAATTATGAAATCCAATTTTAAAATTTACGGATTTTGAAATCCGATTTTGAAATTCACCGGATCTTCAATCCTCGTTTGTAATTAGTCTGCATATTCCAACTTTTGAAAAGCTCATTCAGTTTACCATTTTCTCTATTTGATACAGATAATGTACATTGTGACTATTTTACTGTTAATGATTTTGAAATGAGTATTCTTCAATTATGAATTCGATTTACTGTGTGGATTGCAAGACTTTGATTTTACTGTCGTTTTCTACAGCAACGACTTGTGTTCATTTTTTATAATTTAAAAAAGATTACTCAATATTTTATCATAATTAAAATGATTTTTTCTTATTATTCGTTTAAATTGTAAAAACTCTTTATTAATTGAAAAGGATGTTACAATGCTCATTATTATATAGGTATCTTTTTTTAAAGAAAAACAATTATTTAAAAGAATTTGATATGAGTAAAGATTTCCCCTTTCTCCTCCAATCCACGAGAACACCCCACACTGTTTCAAACCTATACAAATTCAGAAGTGTCGTTGTTGTTAGTCTTGTTTCTCTTCCTGCTTCTGCCTGTGTATTGGAGTGTTCTAACTCTACCAGCCCAATTCATAGACACAAGAGTCACAAAAAATAACCATCTAATCAATATCTTACAGAAATTTTGTATGCTAACGGTTCTAAATCACACCCAGCAATATTAATTTAAAGCTTTTGGAGTCTGGGATCACATCGGTTATATTTCATTGCAACATACCTTAGAGCTTCATTAGGGTATTCACAAGGTAGGCATGCTTATCACTCTTTGCTTATTTTATGAAAGATGTTTGATGATATGTCTCAAAGAGTTTTGGATCTTGTTTTCCGATGTTGGATCTTAAGGGAAGTAAGCCATGTTATTTTAATGACTGACGTTTCTTGGTTGCATTTACTGATTCACTATATGGCCATTTTTTTTTCTATTAACTGCTGTTGTATGAAATTTATGTGGATTTTGATTTTCTAGCAGAATGTGAACTCTTTATGGTATTTTTTTCCCCTTGTGACCAATGGCTGGGGTACTGCATATAATATACACTTTGTCTTTCCTCAGATGAGTATTTTAAAGTATTTGGAGACGTCCAGGCATAAGGTTTTTGCTACAAGAAAGTATCTGAAAGGTAAATTTAAACTAATTGAACTAATGCAAACTAAATTTCCTATCATCTGATGCTGAAAACAACTCAATGAAGTTGTTGTAGTAGTAAAACTATTATATGCCCATTTCAGTGTAATCAAAGTTAAATAAAAAAAAGTTCATTGTAAGTTCTGATTATGATCGTTTTATTTTTTAAAGGAGAAAAATATACATTAAGTAGTTCGAAGAAAATGCGGTCAAGCTTTTATACTGAATTTTGAAGCATCCAAGTACCATTGTTTGTGTGTGAAAGGAAGGAATTTAATTCGTTATTTTTGGATAGTGAACTAAACCCAGTTACCATATTTTTTTTTCATTGCAGTACTCGGTTTTTCCTCTTTCCACACAGCTCCAAATTCCTCTGTGGAACTTCACTCACAAGAAGAGGAAGTAGTGATTGCTTTGGGAAGCAATGTAGGTGACAGGCTGCATAACTTTAAGGAAGCCTTGAAGATGATGAGAAACTCAGGCATTAACATCACAAGACATGCTGGCCTGTATGAGACAGCCCCGGCATATGTCACGGATCAACCTCGATTTATCAATTCAGCAGTTAGAGCTGTCACTAAACTTGGTCCACATGAATTATTGTCCACGCTGAAAAGAATTGAGAAGGACTTGGGCCGAACAGATGGCATAAGGTATGGTCCAAGGCCAATTGACTTAGACATTTTATTCTATGGTAAATATAAAGTGAGTTCTGATATCCTCACTATACCTCATGAAAGAATTTGGGAAAGGCCATTTGTTATGGCCCCTTTGATGGATTTATTGGGATCAGCTATTGACAGTGATGCAGTTGCTGCCTGGCATTCATTTTCTGGCCATTCTGGTGGACTCTCTGGATTATGGGAGGATTTAGGCAGTGAGTCCCTTATTGGAGAGGAAGGTATGTATAGGGTAATTCCTGTTGCAAATGGGTTACTTGATTGGTCTAGGAGAACTTGTGTGATGGGGATCCTTAATGTGACTCCAGATAGTTTCAGTGATGGGGGGAATTTTCTGTCTGTGGAGTCAGCTGTTTCTCAGGTTCGGTTAATGATTTCGGAAGGAGCAGATATGATTGATATTGGGGCACAGTCTACTCGGCCAATGGCTAGTAGGATCTCTGTTGAAGAAGAATTAGGTAGATTACTACCAATCCTAGAAGCTGTAGTGTCAATGCCTGAGGCTGAAGGAAAGCTCATATCAGTGGATACTTTCTACTCTGAAGTTGCTTTAGAAGCAGTGAGTAAAGGGGCTCATCTTATAAATGATGTATCTGCTGGGAAGTTAGATAGTAACATGTTTAAGGTAATGGCAGATCTTGATGTTCCTTATGTTGCAATGCACATGAGGGGGGACCCATCTACAATGCAGAATAGTGAAAACCTGAAGTATGATAATGTCTGTAAGGAAATATCATCAGAATTATACTCAAGGGTCAGAGAGGCTGAGATCTCAGGAATACCAGCATGGAGGATTATCATTGACCCTGGCATTGGGTTCTCAAAGAAAACTGAAGACAATTTGGAAATCCTGTTGGGACTACCTGATATCAGAAAAGAGATTGGCAGAAGAAGTTTGTCCATATCTCATGCTCCCATGCTAATTGGAGCCTCTAGAAAGAGATTTTTAAGTGAAATTTGCCCTCGTCCGGCGGCAGAAAGGGATCCTGCTACAATCGCTGCTGTCACGGCTGGTGTTTTAGGAGGGGCTAATATTGTTAGGGTGCATAATGTGAAAGCTAATCTAGATGCCGTGAAGCTATGTGATGCAATTCTAAGACAGAAAAGTTCTCACATGAAATCTCGACATTGAGAGTATTTATGCAGCAAGAACTCTATTGGTGTTGTTCTTTGCTATGTCCTTCCTACTGCAATGTTTTCTGTAGAACACCACGATGCTGCTAAAGCCAGCACAGAGAAGCATCGAGTACAATGTAGCATTTGATAATCAGCAAACCATGTTCTATGGTAATTTTGTCTCCTGTTTATCTCATTCCTTTTTCTTTAATCAGCAAAAAGGCCATCAAATTAATAGAGGTAAAACCAAATAAAGATGAAAGTTTAAAGCCAAACAACATAAAGGTTATGGCTAAGGACACAACACTACTAAAAATGCTTGACCCTCTGATGTTATAAGTCTATCCCAGCCTCACTCAGACATAGTTTATCTCATTCCTTAACAAGTATTTGATTCACTGATTTTATTCAACCCTTCATTTGTAACTTGTTGATTCACAGATTTTGTCATATTCAACAATTTATGATTCCTCCAAAAAGTAGTTTTATTTCAAAGAAATACTAGCATAACATTTCCTATTGCTTGAAATTTATGCTAGTCCCACTAAATATGAATCACATTTCCCATTTGGTGGCCCCATTGTCAAAGTAGTGAGATCCACATAAATTTTAGCCTATAAGAAAATGTATTGAAAAGTGCTGTATATAAACCTATTACAATCGGCTTAGTAGTAGAGATTTGAAGTAGTTTGCAGGAGGATAAAAGTTCAAACAATATATTTACTATATGCAAAAGAGTGTGTTGAAGAGTCCAGTGATCTGTTTTCACTATTTTTACATTTCAAACACTCAAAAAGTGATGTTAAGTTTTCTAATATAATCTTTGCTGCAGACAATTAACTTAACCCTTCTTTTGGGGGAAGTAAAGGACAAGGAATAGATAAAAAGAAAAAAAAAAAAACTTTCTGTCAGGGGAAAAGGTAAAAGGGCCAGGAAAAGGGTAAATATATAAAATACTTTTATCTTATCTGGATGTTTATGTATTAGATGAATATATAAACAAACTATGTTTAATTACATTAATAAACTTAATTTATACTTTTCTCTCTTTTCTTCTTACTTCTCTCGTATAATTTTTGTTATAAAAGAAAATCATGTAATTGTAATTTCTCGTTTAATATTGCACTTTTACATCAATGTTATTACACTTACACCTTTGTCTTTTGAATAATAATATAGCAAATACATACATTAAAGTGAACAGTTTTTAAAATTTTCAAAATTAGAATTTTTTATTTTTTCAAAATTAGAATTGACTCAATCCTAATTTAGTATAAAAATGTCATTGGAAACTAGCAAATGAATTTAGGCTACTCACTTGGGCATTTCACGTTGGGGAAACATGGTCCAAAATAATTGTATATATGTCCGATTGGGAGAGGAACGTTGTTCCATTTTAAAAGGAAATTTGAACTTAATTAAATAAAAAAAAGAGCATACGGGTGGATTGAAGACAGAACAAATATTGATACGTGTCATTGTTATTGTTACATAGTACTGATAATGTCACGTAAAACACCATTGTTACATAGTATTGATAATGTCATGTGACTTGAATAAATTTTTAAGAAATAATTAAAAAAATAAAAAAATACAAATAAACATGTAACATGTTTTTAACATCATTAGTATGTTACTAATGAAAAAAGATTTAATTGAACTCAATTTTTAAAATATTATAACTTTATTAAAACAAAAATGAAAATGAAAATCCACTTACAACTTTTTAACTCAAATTTGAACGAAATGAGTATTTAAAGTTTAGTTTATTTATAAGTTAATATAATATAATTAAACAACTTTTTCAAAATTTTACTTTTAATTTGTATATAAACTAATTTTAAACTTTGAAAAAGGTCAATTTCATTTTTTATATATACCTTTTAGAAGTTTTTATACGAAGAAAGTCAGCTACAAATATAAAAAGATCCCCATCTTTTATAAAATTTATTTAATCATATTTATTTTTAGTTAATATAATGAGTAATATGACATCAAATCCTTGTATTATCGTATTCAAAGCAAACAAAGAAAATTGAGAAAATCAATCAAATTACATTTTCTCTTACACAATGGGTATTGTACTAAACAACCTGCTACACTTTATCTAAACTATATGAAAATAAACATTTCTGAAAAATACCAAAATACCCCATATCCAATCATTGACATCTATCCATTTTACAGGTTTTTTCGTCAATTACCCCTATTTTAAAGATATTTTCTTTAGTTTCCTACTTCATGTTCCCTACTAACCCCTTTTTCTTTAGTTAATTTGGTTGTCCTCATTTTTTTATTCACTCTTTTTTAAGTTGAGTTACTATAATTTTACTTCCTTCAAATATTATAGTTTTTACCTTGGATTTCTCATAATGATTGTAGGCATCGCAGGATACTATATGCAGCTTAGTTGTTGAACAAGTTGTCTCTGTTAAAATGGCAAGAGACAGCTACAAAGTTGGCCCTTGATGATACATGTGGAAAAATGGACGAGTTACAAGGGAATGTCGTCACTCTAGAAGAAAATCTCAAGGAAGAAAGGTAAATTTGAATTACATAGGGTACATTAATTGTTTCTTTATTGTTGAATTCGTATTCTTATCTCATGAATGACTTCGTGATATCATATTCCAGGGATAAAATCTAAGAAAGTAAACAAACTCTCAAAGAGATTGAAACTAAGCACAACCACTATGCGAAAAGACAAGAGGTTTGGATGACATGGGTTTTGTAATTGGATCAGTTTTCATAGTTATATTGTTGTGCATTTATTCTTAATAATAAGCTTTTAAGGTGGTAATCTTGTCATTATTAATTTCTTTCATTTTCAGGAGTTAGACAATGATATGAAGAAGTGCAAGGAAGAGTTCAAGGAGTTTGAAAAGCAAGATGTTAAGTATCAGGAAGATTTTAAGCACGTAGGTCAAAATATCATAAAGGTAAAGGATAAAGTAGAAAAGGTAGAGAGGCAAGTCATAGTTCATTGCAATTGAAACTTTGTGTTCATGAGACATCTAATTCTTTTGTTTCTACTTTGTATGTCAAGATTCATCCAAAATTGAAGCCTTTATGAAATAGGGTGAGGAATGAACTGATTTGATACCAAAACTTGAGAACAATATTCCAAAACTGCAAAAGTTGTTGCTTGATGAGGAGAAGATCTTGGATGAAATCGCATAGAGTTGCAAAGGTGGACTTTTATCATTTTTATTAATTTATTTCCAATATATTGGAAAGTGCTTTTAATTAAATTTGCTTTGCTGAAGTGGTGATGGATCTCCAGCTCCAATAACTATACTTTAGTCAAAACCACTTTAACATGTTTTTTATTCTTAAGCATACTTCCTTGCAAGTTGCTACATTTTATTTTTCATTCTATTTTAACATTAAAAAGTTTGTTTTAGTTAGGTTCCTTATTCTAATGCTTAACAGATAGTCATGGTTGTCTTCTGCCTCTTGAGATTATGAAAATCTGTTAGAGTGAACACACACGTACTTTATTGACATATGTGAATAGATTTCTAAATATACTATGCTATTTTGTTGGAGTAAACTGCATATTGTTATCCCGTGAGGTCTGTTTTTGATAAGTGAGTTTTTCATCCATGCCACTGAATAGGCATGGCAGAAGGTTGTAAAGTTTGACTTTTCATTACCCTAAAAATATTGATTAAGGACTGGGATCTTTGTATTTGTTACCAGAGAAAGAAAGTTTCATATATTGTTCTTTTTGCATTGTCATTACAATGGTGGCTTTGATCAATACTTTTTAGAGATGGGGATAAATCATACATGGCTTTAGGAGGCCACAATGAAATTGTCATTTTGGATACTATAATCTGTGGTCTGAAGCACATAATTTGAGTTTTTTTTAGCTGATAAATCTCTTTTTTCACTCAAATTAGCTTTCTGATTTTTCTATGCAATTTGTTGAATGAACATTTTTCTGAATATTTAAATACCACTAGCTATATTTATATATCATTTTCTTGGCTGACTCTATATTTATATAACATTTGTATATCATTTGATATGCACCTGCAACCATGTAATATATTCCAGATGTTTGATAAGTAATGACAAGGGCATTGATTGTCTGACCAGGGCCTATCATGATGACACATTGGCGGTGAAAGTGAAAGACCTCGTGTAAGCAATATCAGTAGCTTACTCATTCATTTATATCTCACTTTCTGTGATTTCTAAAATAAATAGTATACTCATTTATTTATTGGTCCAATAACATTTATTTATTGATCCAATACATCATAACTATAAATATAAAAAATGTATTATTTCTTTTAAATTTTGAGATATAGCAAAGAAAGTTTTGTCCTTTACATGAGAAGGAAATATAAAATTTTGTAGATTTTTTAAATACTTTTACTATATATGATTAATCCAATCTTTCAAAATAAATTTATTTTTTTTTAGAAATATCTTAATAATATGTTAGCTTTATTGTTGTCTATATTAGAATTTTTGTGGTGGTATTTTTTGATTTCAAGAATTTGAGACCAAACTAAATGTGTGTAACACTGAAGAAAAAAGTAGGAGTAAATACAGTAATTATCTTTCACTACATTATGTAAATGTGAATAAGTTTTATTTTTATTCTTTTAGTCGTACAAAATTAGATTATATAGTTGAGTAGTTTATTGTAAGTTAAAATACTATGTTGGTCCTCGTTTCTGTAATAAAATCTCAATTTGGTCCTCGTATTTTTATTAGTCTCAATTAGGTCCTCATTTTTGTAAATTAGTATCAATTAGGTCTTTTCCGTTAGTAGAGAGCTAACACCGCTAAGTAGGTGTCACATGTCAGCTTCTCGTTTTTTTGAATTTTTTTGAATTTTTGAATTTTTTGAATTTTTTGAATTTTTTTTAAAAAATATTTATGCCACGTGTCAGGTTTGTAGTGTGCCACGTGTCAATCTAATATGGTGACACGTGTCAAATTATTGTATGAATCTTAATTTGGTCCTCATATTTGTTAATTTGATTTGATTTCAGTCCCAATTTTTTTTAAAAGAATGTTAATTTCATGTGTTCCAAATTTAGAACAAATTTAACCTTTTTATAGATTTAATGATGATACTTTTATTATAAGTGATATTTCTATTATATATTTTTAACAACATTTAATTTATTTAAATTTATATTTTACATTAAACTTTATTTAAATTTTATTTTAAAATTAT
>Ga0214545_1011850_pt1 | contig 11772 bp, 5 predicted proteins | sample CNSS4metaG_FD_160064 | JGI IMG/M metagenome (GOLD analysis project Ga0214545, IMG submission 160064) | Root nodule microbial communities from cowpea collected in UCLA plant growth center, Los Angeles, California, USA - CNSS4 | ecosystem: Host-associated > Plants > Roots > Nodule | place: USA... | reverse complement strand
ATATATAATATGTTACTATAACAAAGAAGATCAAATTGTTGTTTTTGATGATGTCCACATGAAATGAATGGTTTAAAATTAGTAGATCTTAACAGATATAGGTATTTGTCTAAATGTGTTCTGACCAAGCTAAAAATGTTAAAATTGTCAAATTAATTGATTTGGGTATTAATCTAATCATTTACGTTATGTCTAGAGTGTGACCATTGATTCTACAATCATATTAATTGATTAGGTTATTAGTTTAATCAATTAGGTTATTTTTTGAGTGTGACCATTGATTTTCCAATCATATTAATTGATTAGGTTATTAATCTAATCAATTAGACTATGTCTGAAGTGCGACCATTCTTTTGCAATCATATTAATTAATTAGGTTATTAATATAATCAATTAGATTATTTTGGAGAATGGAACTTAACACTGCAATCGGATTAACTGATTAGACGGATAAACTAATCAATTAATTTCGTCAGAAATTTATCCAAGTTAAAACTCAACTTTCTTCATCATTTGTTAGTTACGTTTTTTATAATCAATGATCATATCAATACATACTAGAGGATTCTCACAGAAAATCAACATTGTTCTTCACTGCTTTTCCAAATTTCATCAAGACTCCAAGAAGATTGTGTGGTTGAAATGATTGTGATGCTAAATTCTGCATAAGTCTCATGTGTATTCATTTCATTAGTTTATGTATTTATGTCATAGAGGTAGTGATAGGAATAGGTAATTGCATGTAGCATTACCTTGGTTGAAATTCTTAAAGAGTATTTAAAGTGATTGTATATCTAGAGTGTAGGTTTTATATAGATGAATCTTGTACTCCTAACTCTTTGTTATTTTTAGTGAAATTTCTAGCTAGGATGGGTAGAGACCGGATATAGATTCATTTAAATCGAACCTGTATAAATTTGGTTTATCTTATGCTTTTATTTTATCATCTTTTTTGTACCTTGTTAAATATAAAGGTTCAAACCTATGCATTTTTGTATACACCATGTCAATTGATTAAAGATATTTTAAATTTGTTTAAGTTTAAAATTGAATAAAAATTGTCAAAACCAATTCACCTGCTCTTGACCAGGAAAGATTTGTCCATCTATTTTAACATATAATTTAAAATTAATTATTATATCTATTAAAAATTATAAAATTTTAACTACAAATTTTTTTTTTCATTATCATTTTTTATACCTAATAATGCTTTAAATTTAACTTCAAATTTTTAATATAAGTAATACTGTAAAGGAATGAAAATTAATAATGTTGAAAATAATTTTAAAATAACATAATTGAGTTATAATAAAATATTTCAAATCAGTAATGTATATTTAAAAATTCTTCGTAACATGTTGTTTAATTAAGTACCGATACTCATTCGTTAAAGAAATTGGGATTCAGTAAATATTTTTACTTTGAAAACAATAATTCCTTTTAAACTATATTATTTATATTAAAAAAATGTTTTTAACTTTTTGACGTAAAAATCATGATATAAAACATGATGAAGTAAATTAATATTTTTTTATTATAAAAAAATAAATTTGGTATTTGTAATTATAAGTTGAATTATTATTTAATAAATTAAATTAAAATTTTATTTTTTAATAACAGAATTTATTTTTCCTTTTTATAGTAACGAAAAAAATTTATCAGTTAATTGATAAAATTATAAAAAAAATATTATTAAAGAATAAATATCAATTTTATTATCATTCACTACTAAAATTTGATATTATTAAAGAATAAAATTTGATTTTTAGCGTCAGTTAAGGGTGAGGTTTAGTGGCAGTTTTAACCACCATCATTTTTATTTCCGTCACTTAATCAACCGACGTAGAATTTAACGACATAAAGGTATTATAGTGTCGATTTAATAACCGTTGGAATAATCGTCACTAATACTCTTAAAGTCAATTATAACTGCCAACAAAATCATAATTTTTTTTTTAAAAAAATCATCTAATATTTAGCGATAGTTATAACCACTAGCAAAATCATAATTTTACTTAAAAAAAATTCATCTAATATTTAGCCACAGTTATAAACGCCAGCAAAATCATACTTTAGAAAAAAAAAACTATCTAATATTTAACGACAGTTATAAATGTCAACAAAATTATAATTTAAAAAAAAATATCTAATACTTACCAACAGTTACAACCGCCAGCAAAATTAATTTAGAAAGAAAAGAAATCTTTTAATAATTTGTTTTCCCATTCTGATCTATTCGTTTCCCAACTCAAAACTAGTTTTGCATGCCTCCATGAATTCCTTTCTTTCTTTTCTCCCTCTCTGCAACTGACTAGGTTGACTCAGCTAAATTTTGCCAAATTTCAGCTAGGGTGAATTCGGTTGAATTTCGGATAACGTTGCCTCGGCCGAATTCAACCAAATTTCAGTCGGGGTCGACTCAATCAAATTCGGCCAAGCTTAACTCCGTCATTGTCGACCAAATTTTTGTCGATGTTGACTTGACCAAATTTTGCCAAATTTTGATTAGAGACAACTAGGCCGAATTTGGTCGAATTTCAATTTTCTCTTAATTTTCTTATCCAAACAAGTTATTTTACTTCAAAGAAATTAAAATTTTTCAAATAAATGAATTACTCTTTTAAATTTTCTCATCAAAACACATCATAAGGCAATAAGGTTATGGATTTTTACTCTTATATAGTGTTTAACTTTGTCTATTATATCCAATGTGGGACTTTAACTCACACTTGGATTATTTCCAACATCATCATATTTTTAGTTTTATGTACTATTGTGTATTATTGTTTGGTTATGTTTTCAATGTGCAAGGTGAGAACTGTATATTTTGATGGAAGGATATTTGTTTTTTATTATTAATTTTTTGTTAAATTATTGTGTTTGAGATAAATTATTTTAGGTTGTAATTATTTGAAGTAAAATATTCAATGTTTGTTAACGAGTTTGATGTAAATAAAAGAATTTATATTGAGTCTGAATGACCGAGGTTGAATTGAAATTATCGTAGATTAATGTTTGAGAAATATATTTTGATATATGGATCGTATTGATCATTATGATCTATTTTTATAAAATAACACTACAACTCAATCTTTTTCTTCACCTATGGTTGGACTCACATACTAAAATATCATGTAGTGACATGTATTATGCTTGTTCAATATATTTGATACTTAGGCTTATATATGATTTATATGGATTTTGTATATTGATTATTATTAAGGGTTAAATATATTTTTGATTCCTTAATTTTTAATAAAAATTAGAATTAGTTCCTCTTCGAAATATTAAACCAATTTAGTATTCTCATCTTTAGAAATGTGTGGATTTAATCCTTTTAACCAAATTTACTTAATTTTATTTGACATTTCAAACACATTTCAGGATAATATTTGAATTGTTTACATCGTTTTACACACTTTTACTTCAATGTTAAGTCAAATACTATCATAAAATGTCTTTGAATAACAAAATTTGATTAAAAGGACTAATTCTACCATATGTAAAAATTGAAAGACTAAATTGGATCAAAATATTGAAAAATGACTAATTCTAATTTTCACTTAAAATTAAAGGACAAAAAACATATTTAATACTGTTATTAACTAGCATAATTGATTATACATACACTATAATGTTCTATAAGTATATTTTATGCCTAATAGTTCATAAAGTAAAGTTATTTGTTTTTTTTACATTTTTTAATGTATTGATTTTTAATTTTTTTTTTCTTTCTAGTTGTGTAAAAGTATTTAAATATATTCAAAGTGTGTGTATAATTAAAAGTATTAATTATTTAAAAAATAAATTAAAGTGTTACAATATGACATATACGGCAATAAATGTTTGTTAGACTTCCTGATTAAATCGTTACTTCTAAGAAATAGTTTAATATTATATTAATTCTAAAATATTAGAATATAATAATGGATAGAAATATTGACAACTTATATCGAGCGCTCCTTGTAATTGATTGTTGTTTAAATCAAGAAATTGGAGATGTGGAAGGCCACACAGACATGAAAGAAATTCGTTGCTCAAACGATTGAATCTTAGGTCTAGCTCTTGTAATTTGGTTGGCCATTTAAATGTGTCATTCTCTGCTATAAAAAAATTTGAAAGCATCAACTTATTATTATTAGAGAGATATAAAAAGGAAACACCGTAAAACCCAGGAAAATTAAATAAATATACAAGTAATTATTTAATAAATACGACAGCAAGAATTCTTAAGTTATTTAATGTGGAGAGAGAAGACAAGGAACAATGGTAGCTTAAGTGGTAGAGCATGTTGATGGTGTGGGTAGGACTTGGGTTTGAGTCTTGTGAATATCATTTGTGGGTTATTTTTATTATTTAATTATTTTGCATACAAGCATGGTTGTGGGATAAGATGTTATAAGGCATGGTGCGCATGAAATGTCAAGAAACGGCTTGATGGTGGTGCATTGACTTGACTTTGACATGGTTATGGATTTGAACCTTGTAGACATGAATTAAGTTTTCTTTTTACTAAAATTATTTTTTGCATGAATGAGGGGATCAGAAAACCCTAGCCATCTTGAGGAGCAGATGGAAGGGCTGCAAAACCATCTCATAATGGTTGTTGAACGGAAATTAAACCCCATTTCAATGCATTTTCGTTTTCTTACAATAAACCACAATTAAGGCATAGCTAAAGGGAAATTTAAGGGGGGATAAAGTGTGTTTTGGAGGATGCTTTTGGTGAGTACTGAGAGGAGAGGAATTACAGAGCAACAATTGTGTTTAACGAGTGAGAGAGAGAGAGAGTTGAATTGAGGAAGAGTAGAGGAAGTCATTGGCGATCAAGGAAGAAACTCTAAAATCATCAAGTTTGAGCAAGGAGTACCAGGTTAGGGGAGCTGAACCCTTTAAATACATGTTGTGATTTAATTACACGTTGTATGAATTGTATGTGAAGCCTTTGATTCTTCTAAATTCTGCAATTCTGTTCAAATTTCTGGAATTTTCCAGAAAGTGTCTGGCGGTGTTGAAGACCCGTCGGGCGACACATGTGATTTGTAATGGATTTCTGGGTTTTCTGTTAAGAACCACTTGGCGGTGAAGAGTTGCCGCTAGGTGATGTGTGTTGGTGTTCTGTTCATGAAAAACGTTGCTTTTTGTGTTTTCACGGAGCAAGTATCGTCGGGCGCTGGTTTTGTACCGCCAGGCGCCAGGTTTCCTAACATTTGGGCGCTAGGCGCCACAAATTTTTCTAGTATGCGTAGTTTTTGTAAAACTGCATTTCCCGATTCGTTAACTGTCTAATTTAGGTAAAATTTTGACAGGCGATTCATAACATGTTATTCTTCGATTTGAACGGTGGAAATTTTCATTGGACGTCTGCAGTTAGGGGTGGCAATGCGGGTTGGCCCGCCCCGTTTAGGCCCACACACCGCGGGCCGGCCCGCCCCGCCCCGCACATTTTATGCGGGCCGCATACTCTGGCCCGCCCCGCATTTACGTTGGCCCGCGGGCCGGCCCATTTTTTTTTTATTATTATTATTTTATGATAAAACTTTCAATGTTTAAAAATTGGGAAACTTTAAGAAGTTCATAAAATTAAGTAAAGACTTTGGGGAATTAGATGATAAATTGATAATTCAACATTTTCATTATATTCATACTATGACATACACAATGTATTCTTTAAATTTTAGCACATTAAAAATTACATAATACTTATCTTTTCCAGTTATACAAGAATTTGAAATGTTAATGCAAGAGTCCATAAAAGAAGTAATTAATATACATAAGTGCAAGTTTTTTTTTTCTTTAAAAATTTTGCGGGCTTGCGGGCCGGCCCGCGCAGACTGCGGGCTAGCCCGTGCGGGCCGCAGGCCTATGCGGGCCAAGCCCGTGCGGGCCTGCGGGCTCACTATCCTGGCCCGCCCCGCATTTTTTCTGCGGGCCTGCGGTTGGAGATATACGTCACTCATGATTGGTTGTTTGAATTCCCTAAGAGTATGATTATTAATGGATGATTAAGTGTGCTTAAGTGCTAGTATGGCCTTGATTGGTGAATGTATATATATAAGCATATAGATGTGTGATTGATGAGTATGTTTTTGGTAGTGCTTGTTGAGCCATGTTGAATATATAAATCTATATATGTTAGCTCGAATGTATGATGTTATAAGTGTGTGAAAAAGGCCATTATCGATGATATCGCTATGACCGAGTGTTGAATTATTATGACGGGTTTTGGGCAAGTATGGAAACATGATAATCCTACTTTAAATGTAATGGAATTGTGGGGGCATGCAGAATAAGTATATAGCTTTGATTGTGGCTTATGTGGTGTTTGTGAATTGTATACATGCAAAGGGTTGGGAAAATGAGAAGTAGAAAATAACATGGGTTGGACTGATATATGACTGTTTTAAGGAGCATGAGCTGTGTCTGCTGTTTTATAGTGGTTCCATGAAAATGTGTGCTGGTTGGCGAAATATATGTTTTAATGTGTGATACTTGTGTACATGTATGCTAAAGCCATCCAGATTGAGATTATGCATGTGAGTCATGTTGATTTCTGAAAGCCTATATTCTTGATTAAGGATATGCATAATTATAAGAGTAGGATTGATTTTACTCTATTTGGGTGCTAAAACTAGTAAAGTTTCGCTACTGGTATAGTGTCTAGCAGCACATGGGAGGCTGTCAAGTGATAGGAGTACCAAGGAAGTCACTAGAACGCGTGGCACATGGCGGTGATGAGTGACCTGTCAAGCGATAGCCCTTTATCAAAGGCTCTACTCGTGTTTAGCGCTTGACAGTGAGAAGGCTCCGCTAGGCGGTCTACGTTGAAACATCACCTGACGACGCTTAAGCAACGCCAGGCGAGAGCGCTGAGTGTAATGTGTTCATGTGGCTTGCATTTTGTATGTAGTATTGTGGGACTTGGACCAGAAGATGCTTGGGTAATGAGCGGGGAGGTTCATGGCTGGTGGTGTACACGTGATGATATGAGCGAGAAGGTTCATATCCTGATACTCTCGTATGGGGATACAAGCGAAGAGGTTTGTATGTTCCGTGCTCACACTTGAGAGATGCTGCAAGCGAGGAGGTTCGTAGTTGGTGGATCACGTGTGTTGGACTACGGGCGGGAAGTCCGTAGTGTTGGACTATGAGCGAGGAGGTTCGTAGAGGCAGGATCACGAGCGGGCAAGTTCGTGGTAGCATTGTATATCCTGGGTCCGTGGTCAAAGTAATTACTTGTGTGGTGTGGATGCGCGTGATCTACAATGCTTCAATGATACCTTAGAGGTCGGCTTGCTTGTGTTCCTTTGAGTTGTGGCTCGGAACGTATCCCTTGAGTTGTGGCTCGGGATAGGGGTTGAGCACGTGACATTTCTTGAGTTGTGGCTCGGAATGGCATCCCTCGAGTTGTGTCTCGAGATGACGGATGAACACAAGGAACTCTTGAGTTGTGGCTCGAGTTGGTGAGTGTTGTTGGTGTGAGTGTGTGAGTTGTGGCTCGTACGACGGGTCCAGATAGATTGCCCTCCTTGGTATGAGACCAACAGTTTTGGTAGTCTTGGGACGTTACGAATGATATTCGTATTGGGAACTCCACCTGGCATTACAGAGTGTGATCCCTATCCCGCACGTGTTCTGCCAATTGTGGTTGGTAGGTGTGGCAGAAAGACATCTTAAGGTATTAATTAGAAGACGTAGAACACGGGTAACGTGGTGGTGGCCATGTGTTATGGAATCAAATGATGGAAATTCCTTTAACGTGTTCGTGTTGTTATAATTGTTTCATATTATGTGTATGGTTTAAACTGTTAGCTCACCCTATCTGCTTGTGTTTTAATGATGATCGTGTACACAGTACAAAGGAGCAGATGATGTTGCAGGTGGATCTGGTGAGGCATAGAACTGGAACGTTGGCTATCATGGGAACATTTCTATAGAGAGTTTATTTTATGAATTTTAAGGTTTCTCTTGTAATCAATTGAATTATAGAAATTGGTATTATTATGAGACGGTTTTTGATAATATATTGAATTTTATAATAATTGGTTCTCCCACTGGAACTAAATTATGAGTACCTTGTTACACCCAAGAACTAAATCCCGCAGAATTTTTATTCTCCCACTGATTTTTAAATCCTGGAAAATCAAGTGGTGTTAAGTGGCACGTTTAGAAACAAAATAATTAATATAAACAAAAGAAAGAAAAAGAGAATGTTTAATTGTAATATAGGAATAATTTTATTCACACTACATAAGCCAAAGTATACAATTTATTGCTTAGTATAATTGTTTGTTAGACACATTGATAAATATTATACAAAGAAAAAAAGTACAATATATATACAACAACACCATTGGGTATTCTCTACTATTTATGATTTGCATCACTTAAGTAATTTTACCAAGCAATTTGAAATGAAGAGTGACCATTAACTTCCAACACATTGAAAATGAATATTCTTGACAGATTAAATACTATAATATCTACATATGTTTGAATCTCATCAAATAAATTAGATAATCTAATTTGTAATAACTTTTTTGGCATGTAAACTAGGCATAATCAAACTAAATGAAAGTTATAAATGGGAAAGAAGTGAAAAAGTTATAATGCTTTATAATCCAATGGCACTGATGCATAATAGAGACATACAAACAAACTATGGGAGCAAACAAAAAGCCAACCTTGTTTGTGCCATAACGTTGAAAGGCAAACAAGCCAATTAATATGATGCATGCACTGGAACTTCTACATCTGTCAAGTTTTACAAGTGTTATTAGTGAGTCATGCGACCTATGTCTCGGATAAAGGACAAGTGTAGCATCGAATTCTAAATGCACATAAAAGAAAAACTAAATCAAGTAAATTCACAAGCTTATGGTGAGCAGCAACTATTTTTATGATATTATCCTTCCTTTTAAGATCTTTGCACATAAACAACACAAAACTTTGTGATGACATGCAAGTCCACTTTAGCCTTGTGGTAGTCCCAGTTCCCGATCTAAGAAGCAATAACAATGTGACTAGAGCATTTTCCATTGCCATATAAGATATGCTTAAAATCTAAGTCTAGCCATATCTTCAACAATATCTAACAATCCTCTGTGAACCTTTCACATCAAAGACATGGTTTGTGAATAATACCAATATTGCTTGATATTCTTGGAGTATCAAATATTGATGTAGAAAAGCTTAAGATTACAATAGATGCTGTCAATACGAAAATTTATTTATCAACATAATTTAAGTTTCAATTAATGTCTAAAATTAATCACTAAAACTTGACTATTATCAAAGCAATCCAATTAGATAAGCTTTTTTCCATGAACTGGAATAACCATAGTTGAAATCTTTGAACCTCAATTCTGCATCTGACAATATAGCATCAAGCTTCTAGGGAAAAGTATCCATGTGCCTCAAATTGCCCACTCGGATGCCATTGCGGTTAACCTTGCTGGAATAGCAGGGTCCAATGCCTCTATTGGTGGTGTCGATGAAAGACTTAGATTGAAATTAGATGGAAATGATTATGGAAAAACATAACCAAATACAAGAGAATAAAAGAGGGAAAGAGAAATGAAATGAATATAAATCGAAAATTGAAAGCGAAAGAGAACGAAAAACATCAATGCTGTTCTTAAGCTTTGTGCTGAATCTAATACAAAAACACATAGTGATTGAAATTAGGGATTATGAAAACTTCAAAAGAAAATCTAATATAAAGAGGAAAATAACTTACGGGAGCGAAAATCAACTTACTAAGAGGAGAAAAACACTTCGGGAAAGAAAATTGCACAAGAAGAAGATTTACAAACGACTTCCATGGGAGAGAGGATGACTTCTAGAGAGAAAGAAGATACTTTTCTACAGAAGAAAAAATGACCTAGGTAAAGAAGAGATTTAGCTATGTGAAATACTTTGCAACGAAAACGCGCCAATAAATTGATTTAGACGCCAAATACTCTTGCTATAGTACACACATTTAAAATATCTCATTGGTTGTGAACTGACTATAAATTTATATAATTTTTTAATTTATTTTAACTTAGTGGCATTTCAATTAAACTGCCACTAAACTAAATAAGTGACTTTAAAAACTATTTTTTCTGTAGTGATTTATTATTATGTATTACGAAGCATTTTATTATTATTATTATTATTATTATTATTATTATTATTATTATTATTATTATTATTATTATTATTATTATTATTATTATTATTATACTTACTTATATTATTTATTGTTTATATTTATTATAATTTATTGTTATTTATATTTATATATTTTTTGTCATTTATTATTGTTTATATATATATATATATATATATATATATATATATATATATATATATATATATATATATATATAAAATTTAAATTTAATTATGATATCTAAAAAAATTATAAATTTTAACTAAAAAAATTTAAATATTTTAATTATCATTGTTTTTATACCAAAAATATATAAAATTCTCAACAAATAAATGAAATTCATAGACTTCTTCTTATGTTTGAATAGGTAATTTAATTGTTCAATTGGTTCAACCTCTAGACATTTCAGGCTGATATCATGATAAAAGCTCAATATACATATTAACATTGAAATTGAAATGCATATTTATATATTGAGTGACAATTATTGATCTCTACCACCTTTCATTTGTAGTAATTACAAATATTAAGTAACTATTTGAAGTTGAATGATCAAGATTATACATCAACTATATATTTTTCAATAGTAAACTTTTATTTTAGTTGTATTAAGTTAAACTTTTTTTTTTCTTTGTACTAAATTGTTACGTTTCTATTAAATCAAGATCTATTGCATAGTTATAGTTTGTAACGGCCTAAAAATAGTATTTTAGATTTGACATTGTGTTTAAAATAATGAAACTTAATTATTTTAATTACAAAATACTTAAGTATAAATAGAAATTTTATAAATGATTTTTATTACTTAAAACATTTCATCTCTCTAAGAACATGTTCTCTAGAGCTCTCTTTCGTTTCTGTACAATTTTTAATTGTGTGATCATCTCTTTGAAGATTGGAGACTGCCTATGTGATTTTTGTGGTGACATCTTCAAGTTCATAAGATTAATTTCTCAAATTGAGTAAGTTGATTTTCAACTCTTTGTAAAAAAAAAAATTTAATCTTTGCATGCGTCTCTCATTGAGGTTGCACGTGTTCCTTTAGTTTTATGTTTGGTTTGCTATTGATCAATGATCACGAGTATATTATCTGATCATTTTTCTAGTATTTCTATTTGTAGATAGAGTACCTCGTGGCTTAGGAAAGGTTTTGGCATTGTTAGAGTGCGTTGAGGAATTTCACCAGGTAAGGGAAGCTATTTGTACTGTTTTATCTTATAAACATGTTGAAATCACTAACATCATGATTTTACTATGAATTACCTGAATGATTGAACTATGTGATGGGTTTCACTTGTTGAATTGGGAGTTATATCTCCAAGTGTTGCATAATTTAGGTTGTATGATGAAGTCTTGAAATGGTGTCTGATATGAAATGCTAATGTGATAGTTTAAGTAGGGGTGGCAAACGGGCCAGCCCGGCCCGTTTTGGCCCGGCCCGTATGTGACCTGTCAAAAAACGGGCCGGGACGGGCCAGCCTGTCAAATAGAAACGGGCCGATAATCACAACCCGTCCCGTATAGGACGGGCTAACGGGCCGGGCCGGGCTGGCCCGTCTAGTTTTTTTTTTTTTAAATTTTTAAATTTTTTTAATTAGTTTTCAAATTTTTTTATT
>Ga0214545_1011848_pt1 | contig 11773 bp, 5 predicted proteins | sample CNSS4metaG_FD_160064 | JGI IMG/M metagenome (GOLD analysis project Ga0214545, IMG submission 160064) | Root nodule microbial communities from cowpea collected in UCLA plant growth center, Los Angeles, California, USA - CNSS4 | ecosystem: Host-associated > Plants > Roots > Nodule | place: USA... | reverse complement strand
AGTAGTTTTTTTTTTTTTTTGATTCACTAATAAATGGGTTAAAAAAGTCCCAATACTAAAAATGTTCATATAAAATGGGATTAAGGTCCAAATCAAAATGAATTTTACCTGAGACTTTAATTAAATTTAAAATACTTTTTAAAAGTGTATAAATCCTTAGGATTTTAAATTATAAAATTGATTCATAAATATTTTATATTAATTATAAATTGACACTTAATTCATTTTTCTTGATCAATTTCAAGACTGAGGTCCAATCTAATTAGGGTAAGCACATTATAAAATTTATAACAATATAATATATAAAAAGATATATTTTTTTATGTTCTATTTTAATTTTAGCATTAATTATTATTTTATAAATAATTTATTTTTAACTGTTATTTTAAAAACTTTTTTGGTATACATATTTTATTTTTTGAATTTTACATTTAATAATTATGTTAAAAATACAAATACACATTATACACTATGTTTTCGCTAATTATATTAAAAAGTTTAAAATGACGGTTGTGCTTTCATTTTTTTAATATAGTTTGAATGATATCAGATTTAAAAATACATATTTTAGAATGCCTTAAACAAAAATATTTCAGATTATATCCAGAAATATCTTTCGCATAATACAATTTAAAATTTATTTAATATAAAGTGTATTTTAGAATGAATATATATATATATATATATATATATATATATATATATATAGATTCTAAAAAGTATTTTCAAATTTTAAAATATCTTTTGAATTATCCTATCCAACAATATATTCTGTTTATGCATTCTAAAATGTTTTTTTCTAAAAGATTCTTTTTGGATTGGTGAATTCGAAACTTTATTTTCTATGATTTTTTTTTAATTGCTAGCTGGTTGTTTGTGACAGTTCCATTTCTAGGTGCATTTTAATGGCTCAATGTCATCAACATTTAGGAATTCTGCAATTTAGTTTGTTTCATCCTTAATTTTTCTACCATTATGTTGTCTGTGATGATAAGTTTTCGTGTTTGTAATGACTTGATTATTTTTGTTAATTTAATTTCATTAACTTACCCTTTTTCTTGCGTTTTTGTTTTTTTTTTTGTCTTTTCTTTTACAATGATTACTAAAATTGGTGTAATTAGATGAGGAGACATAATGATCTTGATTAAATATCCAAAGTGATGCTGCGGTTTAGATTGTAAATTTCAGAAAAAATAATTATAACAAAATTGTTCCAAGGATACATTTTTTTTCCTCACAATATATACAACATTTTTTTTTCAATTTTAATATTTTAAATGAAAATAAAAAATCTAAAATAAAACGCAAAGTTAAGTATATTATGAATTTAGTAAATTTATATTTAAAACAATTTTAGATTATGGTAAATCTTAGGTTTTTCTTGCCTCTATTTAATCATTACTAAAATTTTTAATATATTGTTAAATTTGTTTGCAAATTTGTTATAAAATTTTGCAAAAAAAGAAAAAAATTCTTGTCACTTTTTTTAAAAGAGTTTTAAGTGACATATAATTTTTTCGTGAATAATATTTTTTATAAAATTATAAAATTTGTAAGTATTTTTTATAAAAGTTGTCTATAAAAAATATTTTACAAAAAAATTAATAACAATTTTTTGTAAATTATTATTCATAACAAATTTATAAGTATTTGTTATTAGTATTTTTGACAAAAACAAATTGAGCATTAAATATTGCTCTTAGTTTGATTAATAATTCATAACAAAAAAATTCTTCTTAATAGGCTTCATTCTGCTAAAATCTTTTCTAAATTTGATATGAAGTCGGATTTTGGCAAATACAGATCCAAAAAAAAGATTGGTACAAAATTGCATTTATTGTTCCTTTTGAACAATACGAGTGGAACGTTATGCCATTTGAACTTAAAAATGCACCATCTGAATTTCAAAAAAATAATGAATGATATCTTCAATTCGTATTCCAATTTCACAATTATTTACATTGATGATGTGTTAATATTTTTTAAATCCATAAATCATCATTTTAAGCATGTTAATATCTTTATTAACATTATTCAACATTATATAAGTTTAAAATTTGTTTTGGATATTGTATTATGAGACATGATTGTCAGATGTTAATTATTACAAGAGAGATTTGTTTAGACAGTGTTTTTTTTTTTTATTATTATAAAAGCTCCGTGTTTAAAAACGATTGTATTGTGTTAGTTATTATTATATTTTTAATATTATTATTAATTATTTGTTTCTTGAAAAATTTTGAATTTTTTTGTTGATTATCAAGATTTTGATTTTTATAATTGTAATTACATATATGATATTTAAATAATAAAATAAAAATTAATTAAGAGTAAGTAGAAGTTAATGTTAAAATTTTAAATAGAAGTACATCTAGATGCAGTGAGATTAAAAGAGAAATAATATTGAAAGGTAGTGACTTATGGAATCAGAACAAAAAAAAGTTAAATTTAAATTATTTTAAATAAAAAGTAACATACAAATATGAATAAAGTGCAAATATATTATGAAATGTAATTTTATTAAAAATTTAACATGAATTCAAGGTTAAAATTGAGAAAAAAAAAAGATATTGTTATCAATGTAGACATTGATTCTAAGTTAATTGTTTGATGTATATGCATTTATGGTTAGAGTTGTTAGTTATATATTATATTAAAATCAAATGCATATGTACATATGGTTATTATAATAAAATGTAAATATATTGTGAACTTTGGTCCCGTGCAAAAAGTATTGTCCACACATGAATAATCAACTTAAAGAAAAATGGGAAAAGGCAAACATATTGTAAGATGATATAGTCCATATTAAAAAAAAGTTAAAGTAACTTGAAATTGATGTTAAAATTTGTAAACAAAAATATATTCAGGTGTTGTTATTAACGTAGACATTGAATTTGTAATAAAATTTAAACATAATACAATAATTTGTAATATGATCATGTATAAATTAAATACAACATGAAATTGATGTTAAATTTTTTAAATAGAAACACATGTAAGTATAAGTACATGTATATTACATTAAAATAAAATGTGTATGTATGGGTTATTGCTAAATTAAAATGTAGGCAATAATAGTCTTATACAAAATAAATACAACATAAAATTGATGTTAACATTTTTAAATAGATACATATGTAGACACAAACACATGCATATTACATCAAAATGAAATACATATGTACGGGTCATTTTAAAATAAAATATAGACATACAGTGTAATATGGTCCCGTATAAATACACTTAAAATTAATCTTAAAATTTTTAAATAGAAATACATGTATATTATATTAAAATGATATGTGTATACACAGGTCGTTACTAAAGTAAGATGTAGATATATTCTGTAATATTGTCTAGTACAAAAATAAATACAACACATAATTGATGTTAAACTTTTTAAATAGAAACACATGCAGATATAAATAATAATAATAATAATAATAATAATAATAATACCAATAATAATAATAATTATAATAATAACAAATCATAAAATTAATATAATAATTAATAATTAATTAATGATGCGTATTAAAACAATAGTTTTATGATCCCGTACAAAAACAAATAGATGCTAAATTTTGTAAGTAGAAGCATGTACAAATGTAAAAAAACAAAAATATATAGAATTAGATACATATATATATATATATATATATATATATATATATTTTTTCAATGATAAATATTAAGATTATAAAATAATATTTAGATATAAATTTGTTTATGCTAATTAATTCAACAATTAAATTTCATGCTATTGTTAATAATATTAAGTATTCCAAATATCACCTTCATAGTTGATTTTAACTTATATAATATAATATCTAAAAATATGTAAATATTTGTTATTATATAATATATCTATAAATTTTAAGTTATGCAATATATATATATATATATATATATATATATATGATAATTAAAATAAAATATTGAATTGCTTATGTAAGCCCCTGTTTTTGCCCAAAAAGGGGTTGGGCCTGGCCTTTCGTAGGCCCAGGGTCAGCCCCTCTGTGGGACCCCAATACCCCTTCTAGTTGACTCATTGTTCACTTGTCACCTTTTCAGAATCAACTCCTACCCTGCCCTCCCTCTCAAATCTCCAACGAAGTGCTCTGCTAGGGCACAACTTTCATTCATCTCCGAGCTAGCCAAAATCCTTCTCACCTTCAAGTAAGTTAAACCTTAAGGTTTTGGGTCTGTTTTCCTCTTCTTTACACCATTTAAGTGTGTTAGACCGGTTAGGGTTTTGTCTCATACCCTGGTTTGTCTTCATTCCATGTTTCAGCTCACTACTCTAGCCCTTGGAGCTGACGTGCTTCTCAGTTGCGGGTCTATTGCGTTTTAGCATCTAAGCAAGGTAAGGGAAGCTAGTTTATTTTCGTTTTTTGGAGTATGTTGCCTGTTTCGCCACTGTTTCATGTTTAAAAGGATTTGAAAACGTTTGGGCTTGTGTGAGATCAAGAATAAAATGTTTGGTTTGTTTGTTCTGGGTTGCATGCGCAGAACAGTGGGGGAGAACTGGTATTCTCGCCCAGGCAAGCTCGCCTCGCCTAGGCGAGAATAGCAGAAGCTCGCCCAAGTTTCTGCCTCGAGCGCTCGCCCAAGCGGCCAGTCACGTTTTGAGCGACGCCTTGTCTTGCTCAGGCGAGAAGGGCTCGCCTGAGCGAGAGCTCGTGAAATCTCCCAGGGGTCACTGTTGCATGTCTCGCCTAAGCGAGAGCCCGCGATTTTGAGCGAGGCAAGCACCTCGCCTGAGCGAGGTCCCTAGCTTGGGCGAGGTCAGTGCAGTGGTGAGTGCGAGCACTGTTTTCTTGACTGTTTTGATGATTTGATGCATGTATTGTCTGAATTATTCTTCCTAAATATGATGCTCGTGAATATGCTTGGGTGTTTGGACTTATGAATGAAATTGGCATGCTTGGTATGAGGTTGATCATGGATTTATGGCTTTGTGATGTCTTAACATGAGAATTGGATGAAGGTAATAAGGGAAGTGGAATTGTATGAGAAAAATGTTTCTGATTGTGTGATAGGCGTAATTCTATGAGTCTCGTGGGGAGATCTCATGGTGGTGAGTAGTGTATATGTTAGGATAAGGATTCAAGTAAGGATCACATCCCGAAACTCTAAAGGGTCAGTGAGTCTCAAGTAGAGCAAACTGACCCAAGTGGTGAAAGTAGCGGGAGGCCCTAGTCTTTTGTAGGATAATGGCCTTAGACGCTTAAAGGCTAACCTTATGTGTGCTAGGGTGAAACCCATTGGCAATGGCTCTGCAGAGCAGTAGAGGCCACCACAAGTGCAAGCGTCCAGTGAATTCGATCCTAGTTTATGTATCCGGATAATCGAGTCATAGAGTCTTGCTTATTTGTTACAATGTGATTCTTGGGCCTACTGTGTTGTATGTTTGGACTGTTTCTAAATATTTCGCTGCAGTAACTTGCATAATTTAATTCACTCTAGCTTACCCTGCTATTTCTTTTGTGTGTGTGTGTCCTTGTTCTGATTTCCTTTTTGCGATGATCACCATTGGTGGGAGCAGATGGAAATACTTCTAGGGGTAGGACTGATGGTGGTAGCGGTGCAACTTAGTGGGCTCGTTGATGTGGCCCTCGAAGGACTATTCTATGGCCCTAGTGCCTTTGTAATCCCTTACTCTAGGAACTTTTATTTTGCACAACTGTGAACTTTGTTGTTTCTCTTTTTGGCTATGGCATGGTTATATGCCTAGAACCCCTTTCAAGTACATTTGTGGATAACTGTAACAGTTGGGATTCTTATGTATGTTGTTCCAAATCTGACTGCTCTTGACTATGACTGTGTGATGTTTTATTTTGTAGATTTTATCTATTCAAATAGGATGTCACAGCTTAAATACATATTCAATAAAACACTAAAAGTATGTGTAGTTAAGTTAATTGAATTCAATACCAACTAAAATGTTTAAATGCCTTTTGTTGAAAGGAAAAAAAAAAGACAGATGGAAATGACAATTATATAATTAAATTAATTATAGTTATGAGGAATGATCCAAACAATACTCATGCAAAATTATTAAATTCATAGGTATTTTGAATGCCTAAATATGAATAAAATTATTTGATATACATGAAAATTTTTTAGTGATGTTTAAGTATGAAAGCTTAAATTTCTCTAGATGATGGCATGGTGTAATGATAACACTTTCCAGTTTTCGGATTTTGATATTCAAATGCAAATTGTGTTTACATGCAAAGGATTCTTAATCATATCAGATTTCCTTGTACATTGGATGGTATTACAAAAAAATGAAGAAATCTGATATCTTGCCACATTCTTATGCATATGTCAAACACACACATGCTATCATCTCATGAAATCTCACATATAGGTATACTAAACAAAGCATAAAAGTATAATAATAATAATAATAGGTATATTAATAGGAATGATAATAAAAAATAATAATAACCCATAAAGTTTTGCTTGTCAATCAATTTATTATAACTATCTTTATTTTTTCAAGAAAAGATTAAGCACATGCTTGGCTTTTACATGATAATCTTGCACAATTTTTGTAACAAATGAATGACAGAGAGGTTGACTCAATAAATACATAAATAGGTTGAGGACTTGCAAAAGGAAGTTAAATATATGCTGAGACATGATCCTTTGTTGTTAGCCATTCAAATATTATTCAGCAAATACATGACAGTTGACATAACACAAGTATTTCTGAAGATGATTTGTTAACTTAGATGTATTCTAGTATGAAATGTGCCCTACAGTATATATAACTGATATATCTAAGCCATAAAATCTAGCATTTGTTCCAAAGTTGGTTGCGCTAGTTTTTGCACCAAATCCTCTGTGGTTAGACTAACAATCCTAAATTATTTAGTTCAATTTTAACTCATTAGATAAAGGCCAAAACCCTTGTCTTTCAAAATTACAATTAAGATTTAATCATTATATAAATAGTTTCACCTTAGAACAAAGGAAAAACTGAGTTCACCAAAAAATTCTTCAAAGATCATAGATAGATGTATAACAGCACCATGCACATATACCAAGAACACTTTGGAATGGACTACAACCTATGGCAGTGAACAAAAAATCCTTCAAATCCCTGTGTACACATGTAGCAAGAAGTGCTACCTATGACATGTGACAAACCATGCAATGAAATATCAAACTTATGACAACATAATAGTAATGAGCACAAGATAGGAAAACAATTTTTATTCAGTTTTCTGAGGCCAACCAAGTCATACTAGCATGTGTGCCGATATGAATTATCCATCGGACCTCATTCATATATGGGTCCCAAAATGTTTCATTTCATAACTTAGAAGCTAAAGAATCGAATGAAAGAAAAGTAAAACACTATGAAGATTGTACTTACTTGGCAAAACACTTCATTAATAACCCGATTTCCGATACATGAAATATAGGTATGTAAAGATTGAAATAAGTAAAGACAATATTTAATGGTTATAGAAAGATTCATATCAACTTCATTAAGTTGAAAGTATAAACACCAATAAAATGAAGTAATACAACCAAAATATATATACCAACTTCAAAGCCCAGTGGACTTGAAGGATAGTCTAAACCTCAAATCTTATAGCATCTTCAATACACCTATTTTACAACATTGTGTTTCATGCAGTCACACAAAGAAATCAATGACAAAGATTGCAAATACATTTCACAACTAATCTAGCAAACTAAATAATACAACTTCAAGCACTCGAAATAATCAAAACAAAAGATGAATTCGAAAATACAACTTGAAGGAGTTCAAGTATAGTTGAGCAAGCATATTTGGCTATATCACAATCAAAGCTTTCGAAAAATTACTCGTGTTTATCAAACATCATACCAAATGTCACACCAACTAAAACCTGAGTCCCAAATACAACTTTTTGTATTTAGCCAGCGGAATAACAAACTCTGATGGGAAAACCCTGCAAATTTGACGTAAGTTATACACAACAAAAAACACATAAGTCAATATCGATCTTCGCTCTCATCTTTGCTCTCCATGCAATGAAGATTTTAGGAGGAAGGTAGCAGATAAACGTAATTTCTTCAAGAAATTTTCAAATCACCGTCAAGTCAATATACAATGTTCCCTCCTTCTGCACAAACCAGAAGCAGGAAAAATAAAATGACTCATAGCCCATCATATGTTGTTGTTTAAACACAAAGCAGAATGAGGGCAAATCTGTAAAATGAAGACCACAAATAAAGAGAACAGAAAATCATTTTTGAAAGAGGTGTAATTTACTCAAAAACCTATAAAATGAATAGGTGTCAACAAATAGAGTTGGGTTATTTCAGTAATATCCAAAGATGTTTTTACGAAAAAACCTGTAAAATGAACAGGTGTCAACAATTAAAGTTAGGGTATTTTGATAATTTCCAGAAGTGTTTGTTTTCATATAATTTAGACTTCATTGTAGCTTTACCAAAAAAAAAAAATTAATCTTTTCAGAAGATATCATTTTGAAATGAATTAAATCTTTTTATGGAAAGACCACTGACAAAGACCAACATCCTTACTCTTGTAAAATTCGTATAATGAAACTTATTTTCAGAGTAAATTGTCGAAGAGAGTTTATAATTAATTTTGGAATGATCTTTCTATAACGATGATATTCTTACAAAACTAAGCAATTGTGTTTTTGTTTCGGCCAAAGTACATGTTACAATATCAATAAAAGATAAATAATATATTTCCATTTTTTTAACTTTTAGTTTTATTTATCAGAAAAAATAATATATATAAAAAAATTACAAAGTTGTTTTGGTTGTGTTACCTTATTATATAATTGAACTTAACAAAATTCAGCTAATTTCCCGTTTAGTAATCAAAGTACTTTTGTATAGAGTGATTACAAAGCTACATCAGGTCTAAAGTTAGGGTTTGTAATCAAGTTTTGTATTCTAACATATCTGTAATATATTGTTTAATCCTCCATATCTATTTGCTGCTACACATTTGTTCTGCATATGATTTTGTTGATATCTCTAAGTTGCCTCTAAATATGTTAAGGGTCATGAAACAAAATTCTTCTTGGATTTCCTGCATAAAGAGAAAAAGTACCAGACTAAAAGTCATAATATTACACAATTCTAATCATTTGGTCACACTCAAATTCCGAACTAACAAATTAATTCATTACAGTTGGACCACAAGTCATAACAGATGTTTCAAAAATACAATCCTAATTTGAAGAACTCATACCTAATTTTTCAAAAACCATTCAATAGAAAATCAGCACTCAATTTCTCACAAAAAATTCTAACAACAATAACTAACACATTTATCATCTTCTATTAGACTAAATATAAACAAATTTGAAATAAGAAAGAGAGGGAAATTCATTTGTAGATATTTTGTACTTTGTGACATTTGAGATGTTGTCATTGTCATTACAAAACCATAGATTTTTAGTTGTCTAATTGTTATGTAACATTGGAAGTGATTCTTCACCTTGTGGTAGCACTGGAATTCTCCAATGCCAGGAAACCTCCAAGTTCCATTGCTTTCAGGATAAGATGAATTTCCTACAAATGAATTTACTCTCAAGACTTCATATCTCAAACAAATTCCTCAGTTCCTACTTTATTATCTATTTATAATTCCTTTCCCTCTGTTCCCCTCCAAAATAGTCTTCTAAATTGATGAATATGGTTGAAAATTAAAGATTGAATAAAGAACTAATTAAGAACTTAAAAACATAATTAATTCTTAATTTTTTTTCTTTCCACATAATGTATTTTATAATTACTTTTATATGTATATTATACATCTCTTAAAAATGGAGTTAGATCAATTAGACTTGCCAACCTTCATTTCGCAATAACATCTTAAAATTAAAAGAAAAGCTGATTTTAATTTTTAAAAATTTTAAAACTAAAAGTCACAACAATGATACCTAAATTTTCTCATCTACGTTTCCTTTTAGTTTAATATGAAAATCTTTATTCATAAAATAATAATGAAAAAATTAAAATTATTCTATTCGACTCAATTTTTATTCGATTTGAGATAATTGTTAAGTGAAATGCAAAGATAACTAAAAAGAAGATTACACTTAACTCAATGGATGGAAAATTTCGTATTGTGCATTTCAAACACATCCTTCATAGTCTTAAATATAATAATTAAGTTGAATTATAAATTTTATAAAATAAATTTACCCCTTTCTAAATTTAATTTTTCTTGGTTCCCTCATGTTGCTGAAAAAAAATTGATCAGAATTCTACAAACATTATAATTATAATAACAACACAAACCGACTAATAATAAAACACGATTTATTATTTATTGAATCTATACAAAAGATGGTACAACGTAAGATGCACTACATAAACACAATCATCAAACATAACTAACAATATCATATGAGAAAAAAGATGAGGGATTAAACATAGAGGAACTAACAATATCATATGAGAAAAAAGATGAGGGATTAAACATAGAAGAGGTTGGATATTCCTTTTGAATGAAAGGATGATCAAGAAGCATTGCAGCACTCCACCTCTCTCTATGATCCTTTGCAAAGCACTTACTGAGGAAGTTTTTGCAATCCCAGTTAAGTTCATCAGGTATCTTTGGTACTTCTTGAAGGAGTCCAAGCTTCCACATTAGCTCTTCGATGCTTTGTATGTTAGTCCATGGCGGAAATCCAGTCATCATCTCAATAACAATGCATCCAAGAGACCATATATCTAACGCGGTTCCCATCAAACCTATAATTGATTCTGGTGACATGTAAATAGGTGTACCTCTGAACATGATCTCTCCTAGACCAACATTTGCATCTCCTATAGTGTTGGACAATCCAAAATCAGCGATCTTTAGTTGATACTTTGCATTATCATCGGATGAAGGAAAGAGAAGAATGTTGGCCGGTTTGAGATCACAATGAATAATTCCTTCTTTATGAATAGAACAAAGTCCCTTGAGAAGCATTCGAGTGTACGTTATCACTTCCTTCTCTGACAGCGACCCTTTCCTTATTAAATCATCAAGAGTACCACAAGGAGTATACTCCATGAAGAGATTGTAGGTCCTACGACCATTCTCAATAGTGTCTTGATAGAAATAACATTGAAGAATTTCTTCACAACCTTTGAATAACTCCAATATCCGTTGCTCCTTTTGGAGTGAAACATAGCAACAAGGCTTTGAAGATTTCACAGCTACAACATTCGAAGTATGTTCTTTCTAGAAATCACAACAGCAAGATACACTATAGCATATGAACCTTCTCCTTAAACTCCTAATCTCTTCCAGTCTTCCATGAATTCTAATTCTTCTGCAGAAGTATCAAAATCCGATTAATCCTTCAATATATATATATATATAGCACAAATGTAATTTTGATGTTATCTTTTGAAAGAATAATTCTTGATGCGAAAAAATATTGAAAATATACATATCTATTATTAAACGGTCTTATTAGGATTTTAACTAATTGAGTTGTTGAAAAATTGAGAAAAAATTGCATGAATGATTTATACGATATGAATATATCTTCATCATTAGATTTATTATCTCATAATTTAGGAAACTAAAATTTAATGTAGTCGTAATAACTTAATTAATTATTGAAATAAGCAGTATTTAGAAAATTAAGCATGTTGTTTACTTTCAACATCTATATTAATAAATAGGGTAATTTAAATATAAATTATCATTTTGAATAAAGATGATATATATATATATATATATATATATATATATATAATATAATTTTTTATATTTATT
>Ga0214545_1011847_pt1 | contig 11774 bp, 6 predicted proteins | sample CNSS4metaG_FD_160064 | JGI IMG/M metagenome (GOLD analysis project Ga0214545, IMG submission 160064) | Root nodule microbial communities from cowpea collected in UCLA plant growth center, Los Angeles, California, USA - CNSS4 | ecosystem: Host-associated > Plants > Roots > Nodule | place: USA... | reverse complement strand
AAACTATATTCTATATATATATATATATATATCATGCTATTGTTGTTAGAATTAACTCACTAACATTTATCAGATTATCTGCTATGATACTCTTATGATGTTAACGTGAAAATAAGAAATATCACAGAAGAGAGGACTAATATAAGGTGAAGTGAAGATATGTTTTTATTTTTAATTTTTTTTTCATATTTTACTTGTGAACCGTCTGTTAGTTATGATAATAATATTATTCATATAATTATACAAGTAAATATAAATAATTTTTATAATTATTTTAATTTAAAAAATATCAATTTTAAGAAGCAGTCAATAAAAATGGCAAAGTAACTATTTTAATTTAGAAGAACAATCATTCAAAAGACTAGCAAATATTTTATTTTTTAATGTGATGTTATATTAATAGGTAATGATAATATAATGTTAGTAAGTTAATATATAAAATAAAATTATATTTGCTAAAAATAAAGTGAAATATATAAGAAAAGATGAGAGAATAATTATTGATATATAGAGAAAAAAAAATTTGTAAAAGTAATGTTTAATTTTCAAAAATTTAATAAATAATTATATTTTAAGAGGTAAAATTAGTATTTTGAAATGTGGACACAAAAGAGAGAATTCTCTTTATATATTGTTATAAATAAAAATAAAAAAACAGATGTGTATATCAAAATGGAAAAACTTTATCTTTGTATTTATAACAAAATACCAATTTTACCCTTTAAAATATAATTATTTATTAAATTTTTGAAAATTGACTGTTACCTCTACCAACTTTTTTCTCTATTTATCAATAACTATTCTCTCATATTTTCTTACATATTTTACTTTATTTTTAATAATATAATTTTATTTTATATATTAACTTAATAATACTATATTATCATCACCTATTAATATAATATCACGCATATTCAAAGAGTGCATACACTCAGACGCGACAACCTGTGTGTATGCTAATAATAATATAAAAATATAAATAATAAAAAAAATAGATAAGATTAAAAAAAATTCAAATCAAGAAAGAAACCATTAAATTTAAAAAATTCACTAAAATGATAAAATTGATGGAATATGATAAATGTAAAAGAGGATATGGGTATAATAATCGTTTTAAAACTTAAAGTTCTAAATATATTTAAAAACAGGTCATGTGTATTACAATATTAAGATTGGGGTATTCATATAAAAAAATGAATGGAGGGTCGAATATTCATTCCTTTGAATCTTAAGTATACAAAATTAAAAATATTAAAATAATATAAAGCATTGTTACGAGTAATATGAAGTAACTGAAATCATATTGTTTTTAACTGCTCAATATAACACAAAAGTTAAAGCGTTAATTTTTTTTATTGAATTTTTACATACAAATATATATATATATATATATATATATATATATATAGTATAATTATGATTAGACGATAGTGTATAAACAAATATTAAAACTAATAAATCTTTTTAATTGAGCAACAAAACAATTTTTTATTAACGGCGAAATCACGTATTAAGATTCGTAGAAACTTGTTAACGAAAAACTTACCAAAATTTACCTTATATTGAACAAAATTATTTAACATCAATAATAATAATAATAATATAATAGCCATAGAAACAATAATAACCATACAAATAATAATAACAAAATAACCTATCTGTGCCCTGATTGATCCGAGGAATATGATAAAGTCAAGTCAAAATATAAACCCTTTTATGTCACAAACCAAAAGTTGTTGTTACCAATCTCGCATCAAATCAATCATCGTCATCATCTTAGTCTAATCCTTCTCCCAAACCAAAGCATAGCATGTCCCCTGAATAATAAACGAATATGCCACCACGCCACACGTGTAACACCTCCACCTACGTGTGCAATTCCGACATAGCCACGTGACATTCTATTAACTTTCCGTGGAGTGCACCGAAAACAACAACCCCTTTTGCTTCCTCTTTCTTTCTTTCTTCTTCTTCTTCTTCTTCTTCCTTGTTATTAACTCATTCGTCATTCCCAATCCTGTTATGGCATTTGGACTCAGAACGAAGAGCTTTGCGTTCATAGAAGGAGAGGCTGAGTTTGTGAGTGCATTACAGTGGTGGAATCGGATCGATGACTCGGATCAATGGCAGAGAGGCACTTACTATGCCCTTTGTGCCGCTTATACGTTGGTCTCCTTTATTGCCCTGGTTAGTCATTTTCTTTCTCTTATTTTATGGGGAAATCGTGAACCTTCAGAAAAAGGTTCAAGTTTTTTCAATTATCGTTTTTTAATTTTGAATCACTTTTTCCTCTTTTTTTGGGTTTGGTCTGAACTTATTTACTACACAACTGACACCCCGTCTCGTCATATCTCAATAAGGTTTAAGCTTTAACCCTTGACCAGATTTTTATGATCCAACACTGATGTTTCTGTATGAGGGTCATTGTTTTGCAACCCCTATGAACCAGTTAACTCTGAATACGTAGGTTTTCTTCATGCAGAATGTGAATGACTTGTCTTTTGCTGCTTTAGATGTGAATTGTGAGGGAATTTGGTAAAATAAGGGCTTGTAGCTGTTTGTGCCCAAGCCATATTTTTTCGAAGGAAGCCATAATTGTAAGCTGTTTATTTCTCAGGTACAACTGGTTCGAATTCAAATGAGGGTACCTGAATATGGGTGGACAACGCAGAAGGTTTTCCACTTGATGAACTTTGTTGTCAATGGATGTATGTGAGTTGTGAATAGTCTATAAACAGCTCTGTTAGCTTATTTGTTTTGATTTTTACGCTTGATGAATGCATATTACGCTTGCAGTGAGGGCTGTCCTTTTCGGTTTATACAAAAGTGTTTTTTCAATAAGACCAAAGGTATTTTTCTGCTCTTAAATCTCAACTACAGTAATTTAAGCATTAATCCCACTTCTTCATTTCTTGCTTTGGTTGGTAGGTTAGGGAAGTAGGATCAAAGTAGAGCACATAGTGTCTTTTGCTAAGCTTGGAATTTGAATGATTGAGTTTACAATGGAATTTGGATTATGTTATGAAAATAGTTTAGTTTCATCGAGATTTTTTAATTTTGTCTGTTAATAAATATCATGACCAAAGAGTTTTCAGTCAATTGTATTTTCTTGGCCCGTTTTAAGAAGTCCATTACACAATTTTAGTTTCTACTATGACTTATAAAACAAGTTCCAAACACCTCCAGTTAGTGTATAGTCCAAGATCATTATAAGCTATGGTCATGGCCAATCTGTAGCCTGTGGTTGTAAATTGAAAAACTTAGTTAATAGTTACATGGAGGTTGGTCTTAAACACATGATGATCCATGACGTAGGACCATGCAATAATTTTCCCTCCCGGTTAGAATAAATAAAAACCAGTTTCATAAGAAACTTAGCTGAATTACAACTTTACTGCCCTTCTGCTAGGCCTTCATCTATCTGTCTATTATTTCAACCTTTCTTTTTCCCTTTGCCCATTCAGCTTATCCTCCTTAATTGTTTCTGTTCATGTTATGACCTGTTGTCACATTACGTATATAGGCACTAGAGCAGGTGTTAATGGAGCTTCCTGGTCTTCTGTTCTTTTCTACTTATACATTGCTTGTCTTGTTCTGGGCTGAGATATATCACCAGGTATGTTTATGTTTAATAATTTCTTTTGGGAGAACTACATTAACAGTCACTATTTTATGGTATAAATTATATTCCCTTTATCTGTCTCGAATTTATACAGGCAAGAAGTGAACCGGCACAGAAACTTAGACCTGCTTATTTTATTATCAATGGTTTTATTTACTTGGTACAGGCAAGTGCACAGTCTTGATTTCCTTGTCCACCATTCTAGTCCTTAAAATAAGAATTCTTACTAGTTAATGTCATGATTTTATTTTAATCATCTCGCCTGATAATAATAGATCTGCCTCTGGATTTACATGAGTGCAAGCAAAACCGCTACAGGCTTGGAAGCTGCAGAACTCTTCCTTTCAGGTTATTTCTATCAACATGACTTTATTTGATGACTTTTGTGTCAATAATATTTAATTTTCATCTTGCCCCTCAAATAATGTTGTTGAAATTCCTCTTAGATGAAACATTTTTCATAAGAACCACATCTCTTTATGTGAATGACGAAGGGTTTTTTCTTGAATAATGTTTTTTCATCTTCTGTAGGGAGAGTATTTCATTCTATTCAATCATTTCAATCTTCTAAAAAGAAGAAGCACAAATCTTTTACTCAAATACTTTTACATAGTGCCCCTATTTTGCCCTCATCCAGTCTGGAATTTCCTGGAGTTTTAATTCCAGAGTTCTCGGAATATAGGGCTACTAATCTGATCAACATCTCACCTTCAAATAATGGAGTAATGGAGAAGATATAGCGATAAATTATGATATAGAAAGAAAACCTCTTGTGAGGATCTTTGAATGAAAGAGTTTTCTTCATATTCTCATAGGGATGAACTTCGGTTTCAAGTTATGGGTCTCTTCAAACAAGTGAATTGTTCGAGCAAATATATGGTATGTTTTAGGATCAAACAGTTCAAGATATCTGAAAAGCCAAATTTTAAGGTAGTTCGTGACAAACTCCTACTAATTCTGGTAGTGAAAATTTTCATATGGAACAATAAGTAAAACATAATCAAAACAGAGCAAATTAATCAGATGCCAGAAACTTGAAGAAACAAATTACACTCTTGATTAGGTAAATGAAGATCAAGAGGTAGATAACCTTCAAACAGGACAAGATCAAAGCTTTTGATTAGATAAACAACCATAGAGAAGATATTTCTAAAAGAATATGTCAGATGATGAAGGGAAACTTCACAGCTTTGAAGAAGCCATTAAGATCAATGACAAATGGTCGCATGCACATGAATGAAGAAATTCAATCCTTGAAGGAGAACTAGTCCTATGATTTGGGGGGATTTCCAAAAGAAATCACATGGACATTGCAGAACAAGTGTGTCGGATTGCCAAAAGAAAGAAAACTTTGACATTACAAATTGTTGTGAATATAAAGCACAAATTGTTGTGAAGGGTTACGAAGACAGATTTTGAAGAGATTCTATTTACCAATAGTGAGGATGTCATCTGTTGGTGATAAACTAAACTTGGAGATTGAAGAACTTGATGCTAAAACTAATTTCCTAAAGGGAAGCTTGGAAGAAGAAATACACATGGAGCAAGTTAACCATCTGTTAGTGCTAAACTAAACTTGGAGGATTACATCTCAAGAAGGATTTGAGCAAGTCTTTTCCCATGAAAGATTGGTACAAATCCATATATTGCTTATGTTCTAAGATTATAGATTCTTATCAAATCCTAAAAGCTATGAAATGGATACCAAGTAACATATATTGCTAATCCTCTTAGAGGATAGATCCTTATCAAATCCTAGAAGCTATGAAATGGACACATGGGTATCTAAGATAAGAGAAACTACTAAATGGAGTTTGTGGTTAGGCAATGGAAATTCCACGCTTAAGATTTAGATATGGCAATGGATAGAAAGGTATCTAAGAGGAACTACCAAAAGGAGTTTGTATTTTGGTAATGGAAATTCCACGCTCGTTGGATATTAAGATTTAAATATGGCCAAAGATGTTTATTTCAAAAAATCTATACTAGGTTATTTTATTACTTTTGAAGCAAAATGCATTTCTACAATAGAAGTGTGCCAAGAAACGCCAGGGATGAACAATTTCCTAAGTTAATATGGACACAATCAATATGATTATAAGATGAATTGTGTTCATTGAAGTACCGTCTGTCTAGCCAAGAACCCATATTCCATTCACGAATTGTGTTCATAAGATGAATTATAAGATGAATTGTGTTCATACAAACGTTAATTCGTTTGAGATAATGACCAAGACAATGCCAATCCTGAAGGATTGGATATTGGATATTGGATATGAGAAGCTATGGATGCGAAGAAAGGTGGTTCCTTTTTCACATATTTGTTAAGAATTGAGAGATAGACTCATACAAGAGGGGAGACTCTTCGAGAGATTCTTTGAGAAAGAGAAAATATTTGTATTCTTACGCTTAACTTTTGCTTCTGCGTGGTGCTTATTTTGCATTCACAAACAGGGGAATTTGTTCTGTAAATCCCAACGCACAATCTTAAAATAGAAACACGAGAATATATAAATCGATTATTGCTACTAAGAAACTTCATGTACAATTGTTTCGTATTGTGACCTTTGCTTTAATGTTCTTTTGCAGTTTCATCATTCTTTGCTGCTCTTGGATTTTTGTTGTACGGAGGAAGGTAAGCTCACTAAGATGTTGTCTTTCAGATGGCACAATCCTTGGTTGGACATTGTACACTAACATTCTCAGAATGGCGTAGGTTGTTTTTCTTGTTGAGGCGTTTCCCCATTGAATCAAGAGGCCGTCAAAAGAAACTTTACGAGGTTTGTTTCTAAAGTATTTGTTGCTTCAGGCTTTTCAACCTCAAAGAAAAAAATATCCTTAAATTCAGAGTGCGAGGTAAAAATTGTATGCTTTAAAGCTCTTGCTGTCTGTGACTAACGTTTCACCATGGCAGGTAGGGTCTGTTACTAGTATTTGTTGCACATGTTTTCTGATAAGATGTGCTTTGGTGAGTTCCTTCCCATTTAAAGCTACTGTATTTATTTGAAGTTTTTTTTTTCTGACATGATGTTTGTTTTCACCTTTGGTGTAGCTTGCATTTTCTGTATTTGGTAAGAATACAGATCTTGATGTCTTGAACCATCCCATTCTTAACCTGGTTTACTATTTGGTAAGTCAACTTCTTGTATTTCTTAGCAGGGGAATCATGTTTAATTGTTGCATTAAAATATCATATGAAAGTGTCATTGGACTTCCTCCAAGAACATATTCAGAAGGATTTCATATGCTCAATACAAATATGAATATTTGGTTAAAATTCCCTTGTATTCTGATTCTGAACCTGAATGGATTGTTGTGCACACTGCAGATGGTAGAGATTGTTCCCTCAGCGTTGGTACTCTTCATACTGCGAAAGCTGCCCCCGAGACGAGTTTCTGATCAGTACCACCCCATTAGATGAGTTGTGCATTTAAAATCCTCTCACCATCACTCAATGTCTGTTCATTTACTTTTTTCTTTTCTACATATCTTCAGTCTGAGATGGTCCATAACTGTTCTGTATATTCATAAGTTCATTTTATTCAATTAATGTCGTTTATTCTCTAAACCACATCTCTTTTCTATTTCTGCTATTTCTGCTATTTCTGCTAGTATATTTCAAAAGTTGGTAAAATTATTAAAGTATAATTAAATTTAATATAAATTTTATTTTATAAAATTCAATAATAATATTTTAATCAATTTTATGGTAAAAATGTATTTAAATTATTTATATATTTTTTAAATATTTTAAATAATATATTAAGATTTAGTTGATTAAAATTAAGAAATTTAATTTAATTTTAAATGAAATATTGAGTAAAAATGTAGAAAAATATAATAGTTAATTCTCTAATAATAAAATGATGGATAATATAAAGAGTTAATAAAGATACAAACGTTAAACGATATAAAAAATGTGAAGATATAAAAAATGTGAAGAGTAAATGATATAAAGCTACAAATGATAGATCGTGGTGCACATAAAGTAATGTTTAATTAGTCAGATAGTACTCATTTTCTTCAGATGTGTCAGTTTGATACTCAGCTTTTAAAAATGTGTCAATCGAGTCTCAATTTTTGAAAAAATGTCTTAATTAGGTTCCTTTCACTTTTGTAAATATTGATATCTTTAATGACGTTAATACTTTTTTTCTCAAAGGGACCTAATTGACATCTTTTTAAAAGCGGGTATCAAACTGATATATCCAAACAAAAATGAGTATTATTCGACTAATTACACCTAAATATAAATAGTAGATTTTACTTTTTTTCTCAAAGGGACCTAATTGACATCTTTTTAAAAGCGGGTATCAAACTGATATATCCAAACAAAAATGAGTATTATTCGACTAATTACACCTAAATATAAATAGTAGATTTTTTAAAGATACAAATGTTAGACTGCAAACAAAATATAAATAGTAAACAACCAAAACTTACAAAATGTAGACTATAGACAAATATAAATAGTACACTATGCAAAAATACAAAGGTTAAACTCCTCTATTGAAATCTTTTTTTCATAATTTTTTTGAATTTTGAATTTCAAATTTTAACTTTGTTCCCATATTTTATAACTTTTAAAATTTAAATTCAAACTTTATTACTATAAATTTTGAATTTTAAATTTGACAATACATATCTTAATTTAGAAAAAAAAATATTGAAATCGAGATCATTAGTAATTTTATATCTTTAAAAGTTTTAAAAATATATAATTTTAACTTGTAATGATATATCAATGTCTATGTTATAAAAATTATTTTTTAAATTATTATTTAAGTTTGTGTAAAACGTCAAAAATATATAAAAATTATTTAAAAATATTTAAAAATTCATATTTAAATTTTACAATTATTTATTTATTATTTTACATCATATTTTAATTATTATTTTTACTAATATGTTAATATATTATTGTATTATTAAGAAACACGAAGCTTTTCTTCCTAAATATTATATTATTTATTTATTTTCTATATCATATTTTTATCTTTTATTATTTTTAATTGTGAATATTAATGTATTTTCATTAAATTTTTTCAATTTATCATTTTTTAGATTTTGATAATATATTAAATACGAACCTTTTTTATAAGTTAAAAATATTTGAAAGTTGTTTAGAGACATTATAAGAATCTATTAAAAAGCTTACACTATTTCACAATTTTTTTTAATGTCAAAATTCAAATTTTATTAATATATTTTTGGTTCAATTAGTCAAAGAGTACCCACTTTCATTCGAAAATTTTACTTTCATTCGAAAACTTCAGTTTGATAATCACTTTTAGAAAAAATGTTACTGTATATATTTCGAATTCCAATTTTCGAATCTTAATCTTGCAATAATATTGAAATTGAAATAATTAATTATTTTCATGTTTAAAAAAATTATAATGTTTTTTACCTTATATTTTAATTATATTAATATTATTATATTTTATATTTACATTATTACATATTATTATATTTTATAACATATTATATCATTATGGATCATCAATCTTTTTGAATATTTGAATTTATATATTTTTATCAATAATATTAAAGTATTTATTACAAAAATTAACTTTTTGTATATAATTTTCATTTTAAATGTTAAATTTAAATTTTGTTATCACAACCTTTTTCTTTTATTGTCTGATACGTTTTCAAATTTAAATCCAAAATTTATTAATATTATTATATGTATTATGATTAATTTTCCACAACTTAAAACCAAAGAACGATTTTATTTTCAATGAATTAATTTTGAATTTTATTCTAAAAATACACGGAAGAAATATATTACCTAATATTATCTACTGCTTGATGTTTAAAAAAATCAACTATAAAAAAAGTTCGATTTTGAAAGATATTAAATGAAAAAAAAAATAATTTCCAATGTAAATTCAATGTAATTTAATATTATATAAAAATATATAATGATAATATTACATTAATTCTACATAAATATAAATTTATTCTTAAATTAATATTTAAATTTAATCATAAATAAATATAAAGTTAAGAATACAACCATAATCAGTAATATTAGATCAATCAATTTTCAAACACATTAATAGAAAAATATTTTGGTTTTCAATGCAATATTTTAAAACCATAATTGATATAAAGTTAAAAATACAACCGTAATAAGTAATATTAGATTAATCAATTTTCAAGCACATTATTAGAAGAAGATTTTTTATTTTGTATTAATCATTAACGATAAATAAAAACATCTCCAAAAAAACAACATGATGATATAAAAAATTTATATTTTTTATATACTTAAAATTGATAAATAATATTTTTTGTGAATGTCTTAAACTTTAATTATATGTTTGATTGATACTTCATGATTCATTGAATCCCACAAATTATGATTGTTGTTGTTCATAATAAATAGAGTCATAATTCAAATTGCAAAATTCTTGGAAGACGAAAAGATTTCCATTTATTCTTTATATTTTTTACATTTATATTAGAAGGCCTAAGTGTTGATTGATAAAGTTTATTCAATAAGCTAAATTAAAATTTAAGAAGATCTTTGAAACCTGTATAAAGCTTTCTTCAAAAGGTAGATAGATTTTTAAAATATTTTCCATTTAAAATTTTAATACAATAAATTCATATATAACATTGCAATGAGAAACACAAAAAGTTGTTGGTTTCTAATATTTATTGTTATTTAATGACGAAGACATTCGTCTTTGAGAAGTTGTAAAAATATATCTTGGAAGTAGGGTTGGAAGAATGTAAAAAGTTCTTTGAGAGATTGAAAAAATATGCCTTGGAAGTAGTGTTGGAAAAAATTGGAAAATTGTTTTAATTCTTCTTAATATCTTTATATTTTTGGAAGATGAAAAGTAGATTTTGAAAAATATAAATATATTTTTCAGTAAGCTAGGTAAAAAAAAACATTCTTAATTTTTAATTTGATAATTAAATATATTTAAGGTAACTAATTTTATTTGCATTTATTAACATTGTCATTAATTATTAAGAAACTATTAACTGATTGGATTTTAAGAGAAGCGTAATATGTAACGACTATTTTTAGAATAAATTAATAAAATACATAATTTTTTTTGTAGAAGATGAGAAAATATTAATACTTATATAAAAATATTTGTTAGTTATAAATCTTTCTTCTTCTTTGAACTTTTTAAAAGTCTATGTTATCATTAATGAGACAAATTCATAGAGTGAGAAATTTATTTTAATTTTGTTTGTTCAAAATTTTAAAAACTTGGATTATGTCTTTATAATTTGTATTTATTATAAAAATAAAATGTAGTTTATGTTTTGCATTTACCTCACTATAAAAATTCTGAAATAGTAAATATTATCTTATTAAATAAGATTTAATATTAGATTTTAAAATATTCACTCTCGATGCTACAAAACATTTCAGTCGTGTAATATTAGTAAATTTCACACAAAATCCTAATTAATTTATTATATTACAATTTTTAATTAGATTTATTTTATAAAAATTAGCTACCTTCTCTAAGAAACTTTGTAAAAGTTTCTAAAGTTGTTATTTTGTAATATTTACTTCAAAATATTAATTATGAAGACCACTAATTATGTATTTTTTGGGACAATGCACATTAGAACTCAAAACAGTATTGTTAGTTTTGTAATTGTATATAATTATATATTAGATTAGATACTATTAGAAATTTTGCTCATTCAAAATGACTTTTACTCTATGGGAAGGTGAGAAGATTTTTTGGAGCTAGTATAAAACTTTTTCAAGAAGGTATGTAGATCTTTTAAAAAAATTTCCATTTATAATTATAATACAATAAATTCAAATATAATATTGTATTGAGACACTAAAATTGGTTTTTTCATAATTAATGCTAATTAATTATAAAGATGTGTTGGAAGAACTAAAATTTTATCTTGAAAGTAGTGTTGAAAGAAACTGAAAAGTTGTTTTTATTCTCCTCAACATCTTTTAATTTTTTGAAGATGAAAAATATTTTTTGAAAAATATAAAAAACATATCCAGTAAGCCAAGTAAAAAAAACAAAAGTCTTAATTTTTAATTTAGTAAATAAATGTATTTAAAGTAAATAATTTTATTTGCATTTATTATTATTATTTCAAATTTTAAATCCAAACATTATTATTTAATATGTTAAAAGAGATTTCT
>Ga0214545_1011841_pt1 | contig 11784 bp, 4 predicted proteins | sample CNSS4metaG_FD_160064 | JGI IMG/M metagenome (GOLD analysis project Ga0214545, IMG submission 160064) | Root nodule microbial communities from cowpea collected in UCLA plant growth center, Los Angeles, California, USA - CNSS4 | ecosystem: Host-associated > Plants > Roots > Nodule | place: USA... | reverse complement strand
ATATATATATATATATATGTATATATATTATAAGGTTTTGAACTATGTTTTCAGATAAAAAAAATAGTATTTTAAATACATAACTTTAATTATTTTTTTTATTTGTATAAAAGTCGAATATAACATACCAATTTTATTATTAATTTCCCCACATTTTATAGTTTTATATTTATATTTATTTTCTTTTTATAGAAGTTGTGATTTTATTGGTTTTTTTTTTTTGTTTCCTTAATTCGCCCTTTCTCTTCTTATTTTTTCAATTTTTGTGTCTTTATTTTTTATATAATGAAATTTTTTAATTTGAGATATTGTTTTTAGTAATTTGATTCATGTACTAAAAATTACTTTTTAATTCCTTTTTACTTTTAATTTGCTATGGTTTTTTAATTTTGTATAAAAATATTTTTACTTTGAACTTTTTGAAATAATTTGACTATTAAAATTGTAAACAATGTGAATGCTTTAAAAATTGTGAAAATATCTTAACATTTATATTTTAATTAATGAATGAAATTATTAAAAACATTTAAAAAATAAAAATATATTTATCATAAAGAAAAAAATAAAAAAATTGAATTGTTTTTAATAAAATCAAAGTCATTTAAAGAAATAAAGAATTTGAATTTGTGTATGTAAATCAATACCTTCATAAAACTTAGAAGTCTTGTTTTCGAAATACAACCTTCTGTTTTTAAGTTGTCTTTCTATATCATGATTTTTTTCTTCTACACACAGTCTTCTTTCAACATTATAACGTATCTATTTGTATAATTTTAAAAAAATATTTAATTAGTAATAAATTTGAATTAAAATTGTATTAGATTTAAGAAAAGAATTATGTGGTCCACTAATTGTTGGGAAAATGTCACAGTAACTAAACATTATATTGTTGACTATTTTTGTATGATAACAGTTATTATATGATAGGTTATAAATAAAGGATGTGTGAAGAAAAGAGTGAAATGAGAAAGTACATTGAAAAGCATAGTAAGTGGTACAAGGTGGTGGAGTGGGTGGTGCGATGGTCGGTCACATCGTGTGGTTCTAATGCCTCTCACATTGCATCACTCAAATTCCTTTGCCAAAAAGATAAGGAAGGACGATTCCGATCAAAATTCATTCACAATTGTACCATCTTCGTTTTTGCTTCTCTTTTGCATGCTTAAACAGGACTCTTACTAAGTTGACCTGGAAAATGGTTGCACCATCATCAATGATTCATATGTATTTCAGTCATGTCTGTTTAGTTTCCTAAGAGATAAGAGTCACATGATTTTGTTCTTCGGTGCTGCTTTTGACCTATTTTCGTAGACGTGTGGTTGTACACAACCATTAAGCTCACTCAAAAATATCTGCTTTGAGGGACCAGAAAAGGAGATAAATTTCATATCAAAGGTTCGTGTTTTTTGTGAAACAAGTTTTGAAGAACTTCAATCAAATCAAATCTTCAGTGTTTATTTTGATAAATTCTAGTAAAGAGGAAGATAATCTAGCATGTCATTAGACCCTCAATTTGAATCACTCAAGAAGACTTATACTTAATCCTGATCCACAACTTAACAAAAGAATTAGAAGGCTAAACATTTCAAAATGCTCATAAAAAGAAACAAAAACTCAAATATTCATAATATTTTCACATGGTACAATGGTCTAAAATTGATTAGAGAAGTAAATGAAGTTGCAAATACTAATTAAAATTACAATATAGTTAGTTATTTTGAGTTTTTTATGTTAGTCTTAAATATGACATTATTGTCTAACACATAAATTTACAAAAAATTATGACGTAAATTTACGTTGAACTATATCATATTCAAAATAAATATGTAAATTTGCATCGAACAATACTAGATACGACATAAATACATCAATTTACGTCAGACACTACTAAATCTGATGTAAAAAATTTGTTACCAATAGAAAAACTATAATCAAATAAGTATTTTTGAACTTGTTTTACTTTAGCATGTTTTATATCAAATGGATCTACGTCTATTCTAATTAGATTAACATTTTTTTAATTTTTTTAATTCAATTTAAATAGAATTAAAACTATATTTAATTCACTTAGATAATCTAGACTTTATGTGGGAATTTTAAGAATAGGACATTTTTCATCCCCAAATTTAAATGTGACTCTTTCGACTAATTTGACGTAAAATTATTCTTATTTAAATTGATAATTTTGTTTGAATTTTTTAAGATAGACTTAATATTTTTTGTTTTCTAGTGTTTGTAATTTTATATATATATATATATATATATATATATATATATATATATATAAATATAAAATTTTTTTTATTGTTTTTATTTATATATATATATATATATATATATATATATATATATATATCTAGAAGTACGAAATTTTCTTAATAATATTATATGATTATTAACAATGTATTTGTTTAAAAATATATATGTATTACATTAGTGTCATGCATTTTTAAAAAGTAAATTAAATGTTATTTATTCCTTTTAAAATAATTGTTAAGAACTAAATATAATTATTATTTTTTTAATTAATGAAAATAAAAATAGAAGAAAAGTATACAATTTACCCATTTTATATGACAAAAATATGGTTTTAAATTTTAAAATAATAAAAAATATTTAAAAAGTAAAAAAAAAAAAGCTTTATGTATTTTATAGGAACTATAGCATACATAAATTTAAAAAACATGCTTGCTACAATAAAATTTAGTAGATTTTTTCATCACTTAATCTCACTCAACTAAAATTTTAAATGTTTAAAATTTTTAATATAGAGAGGCAAAACTAAAATAAGTGTGAAATTAATTAAAGAAATGTTATCTGAAGTTAAATTTCGTTTAAAATATCCAACTAATATTCAGTTTCTATAGAATATTATATTAACATTTAAACATATTTTCTTTTATAAATCCAATTAAAAGTAAAAGTCACTTATACTTAAAGTCAGAAATTTATTGATGTACTCATGGTATATTTATTCTCTATCATCGTTAACTGTGAAATTTATCTATCCACTTATCTAATAATACCTAAACTTAGGTCCATGTTAGGTCTATCTTTAGTTGACTTATTCATTCAAAAAGATCAGACACAAAAAACTTTTTACCTAGTAAGTCAGGAAGTCAACTTTAGAGAAACCTACTAAATATCAGGGTTTTGACTTATTTATAAACAACAATTCTTCATAACTAATACTATTCCCTCTTTTTCAAAACTATAAATTCTGTTTAACTTAATGCATATATATTTATTAAAAAAACATCAACTTTTACATGTATAAATTTAAATGCCTCTATATTTAACATAACAGTTAATTGTAAAATAGTCATAAATTTGGAACAAAACTACATTTTAAAACAACCCTAGTTTTGAAGTAAAACAAGTATTTGTAATATAATATTATTTTTATTTATTTATTTATCAATTTAATATAATGATGCATTAATAATAATATCTAATATTTTAGTGTGACAAATGGATTAGCTTATTTAAATAGAGCCTCACATTGACCTATTTTTAGAGTCATTAGCTTATTTAAGGGTAGTTATTAACATAAAATGGTTTTTACTTAAACAGTATGTAACTAAAAGTTAATCCAAACTTAATGTTCTGTAGTAGGTAAAAAGTCAAATTTAAGTCGTGAGATTACGAAAACAGAATAAAATATATTATGGCTAAATATTAAACAGTAGAAGACAGTTAATTATTATATATTTTTTCTTATAAGTGTTGCCTCTCCAAATAATATTTTATCTCTAAGTTTACCATTTAAATTAATTTATTTATATAAAGAATCTATTTTCCATGATTAAAAAATTGACAAATTCAAAATAATTGCAATACGAAAATGGGGTTGGTGTGTTGTTGTTTGCAGATGCAGATTCTAAATTCGAAGTGATATTTGGCAAATGTGACCACAATCAAAGAAATTCTTATATTTTTATGCTCTCTTGAAATTCTGGTGGCATCTAGAACAAAGCATCCTAAGCAAGAATGGAGGACAGATCATTTTATAATTGGGGAAATATGTAGATATTAAATTCAGGAATAATAATATGTAAAGTAAAATAATAATATGTTATTGCTGATAAGAAAAAAATAAACACCAAACGCTTGTTTGATATTACGAACAAAAAAAATTAAGAGATTAAAAGTGTCTCAAAAATTTTTTGTTTGAGTTTGTGTTAATCTAATAATAATCAAACCAATGATTTTCTAACCATGTTACTATAATTTATTTTCTCACATTAAAATGGTACAATTTAAATAATCACAGGGTATAGGTTTAAGTCTAAATGTTGTTCATTAAAGGTATATATATTAAGTAATAGTGAAAAATGAGTCAATTACACGTATCATTTATGTCCAATGATACATAATTAAAAGTTAAAAAGTGTGGTGTAAGAATAACTTTTTTATATTTGTCCATTTAGACGTAAAAAATTTCATTTACTCAACGTAAATAGATATTTTTATATCTGACCGTTGTAATATCTAAAAACAATTGTAGTGAGAATTTTTTTTTTTTGTTAAATATGTTTTTGTCCCTCAAGTCTTAGTAAAATTTGAAATTAGTCTCTCTTCAAAAATGTCGACCAATTTAGTCTTTCATCTTTAAAAATGCGTCAATTTAATCATTTTAACCAAATTTTGTTAAGTTTATCTAGCGTTTCAAGTGCATTCCATGATAGTATTTGAATTGTTTACATCGCTTGACACATTTTTGCTTCAATGTTAACTCAAATATTATCATAAAATGCATTTAAAATGTTAAATAAACTTCACAAAATCTTGTAAGAATGACTAAATTTACGCATTTCTAAAGATGAAGGACTAAATTGATATAAAGTTTCGAAGATGGGTTAATTCTAAAATTCACTTAAACTTGAGGAGACGAAAAACATATTTAACCCTTATTTTTTATAAACAATGTAATACATCTATATTTGTTATGAATTATATAAATTATTTTCTTTAAAATTTATTTTTATTTTTCATTTATTTATGATTTAAACTATAATATTAATTATAAGTAATATTATTATTTGTAATATTTTTATAAATATTATTATTTATAATTATTAATAATATTTTTATAAATATTATTTGTAGTGATTATAACTAATATTATAATTATAATGATAATAATTATTATTATTATAATAATTTATTACATATTAACTCATATATATGGTTGTGTTGCTTAGAATGACAGCCCAATCCACTTTTGAATTGTCATTTGCTAAAAAATTGACCAAAGATAATTTTGAAAAAACTTAAATCGTTCAATATTAACCTTTTAAAGCATAAATATTATAAAACATACATAATATGTTAAACAATTACAATTCTTTAAAAACATTGACGACATAAATTTAAATTTAATTTATAAAACGTGTATCAAAGTCATAAATCAAATCCTTAATGAAATATAGTAATATAGTTTTGTTTAAAAAAATTAAAATAACGTTATTCAAATTTTTGTGTCATAGAACAAACTTTTAGCAAAAGATTTCAATTTATATTAAGTTAGTATATGAAAAATACATTACTAATTTAATTTATTTATTATGACTTCAAAAATATATTTTTTCGACATAAATTAAATCTTTTAAAAACTTTGAATTCCTATCTTATTTCCGTTTCTTTCCTCAAAATATTCAATTTTATTTATTTTTATTATATTAGTGTTTCTAAAAAACAAATATTGAAATATTTTTATTAGATTTAAATAAAATGTAAAAGTAAATTATTGTTTTATAAATCTTATTGTTTATGATATCAACTACAAACACAAGAATATTCTCTTCTTTCAATCGATTGTGTCTGCAGAAGTCCTTCCATCTCTTCCCAATCTTACTTGACTTCTTAGGTGAATTCCGCAACAAATGCTTACATTGAATAATGAATGTGTTCTTACGTCCATACAATACCAAGCTCTTGAATTTACGTTTCCGAACGTAAGCTGCAAAATCGGTTGGTAGGTCCTGAAAAAAGAACTAAATAAGAAAAAAAAAGCTTATATGAACAAAATAACATATAAAACAACAATATAAAACAACAAAGTTCACTAGATGGCTCGCTTTGCTTTGAGAATTTGTCAATTTCACTCTAAAAAGATGTTTTGTTCACAATCAAATTCTGTTTGAAAGATACTTCTGCACAGTCAATATTGTATAGATGTCGCATAATGCAGTAATCTAGAAGGTTGAGTTGCCAACATATCTGAATAAAATTTGATAGTTATGTTCCAAATTATAAAAAACTCTTAGGCTAGACCAACCGTCAGTGACCCTTGGATTATTGACATCCATATTATAAGTCAATTGATGGCAGTTCCCTTTAATATCTTCCAACTGCTAGACCGATCCTAATTCTTGCGCAAACATAGTAGCAAAAATTCGGCCAACATAACCACACTCCTAAAATTTCATAGTCCAAAAAACAAAACGAAGGGTGAAAAACATTAAAAAATGACTAATTAAATAATAACAAAGACTATAATAAAAAAAAATATTTTATGCAGTATGCAATTGTTGAACAGAAATTAGTTGTAATGTACAAATACAAAGACAAATATTAAACTAATCATGAAAGACAATTTCATTTTTTAGAAAAAAAAATATTAACGTTTATAGAAATACGGAAGCACGAATGCTTTCAAAAAAATTTTATCTTCAGACTACACACAGAATATTACAATTATTGAAGAAATTTGATTTTTTTTGAAAAAAAGAGAGAATAAATAAGATTTCTAGCAAAGTAAAAAATACATGCACGGCTGATGTAAGAAAAAACATTTCGAGATAGATGAAGCATGCGCAACAAAAAGAAAAAGTCGTACATTTGAACGATTATTGAAGAAAGTTAACATTTTTAGAAAAAAAAAAAAAAAAAAATCAAAAAAAGAATTAAAAATTAAAAAAAAAAAAAAAAAAAGATTTCCAGCAAAGTAAAAAAAAATGCATGGCTGATCGAAGAAAAACATTTCGGGATAGATAAAGCATGCATAACAAAAAGAAAAAGTCGTACATTTGAACAAATAAAATTGAACAGATGATGTGTTAAAGATTTAACTTTTTAAAAACACAAACAGAGATGAAGGCACAAAGAACAGATTTTTTCAATTTTTTCAAAAGTTTTTCTGGTAACCGCACTCACAAAGGTGTCCATGGAGTAAGATTTTGGGGAGTGACCCTTCTATTTCTCTCACGGATAATAAACAAAACAAAAGGTTAAATAGATCGTTCAAATACTGGTTTTGAAACATATAATTGGGTTTAAAATAAAGAAAAAAACATGCATTTAGAAATTATAAAAAAAATATAAAAGACATAAAATAAAAATAAGTATTAAAACTAAAGTGACCAAAATTAGATTTGAATTAAGAAGACATTAGTTTAGAATTTTTTTAAAAACAGTCACTCTATTCATAAATGTTTTTTGAAAATTAAAAAAAAAATGTCACTCTATTCAAAGCTATACATTATTAAGGAAACAAAGTCATTAAAAGCGTATGTATTTATTGTAAATTAAAATTGAAAGTTCAAAAAGTAATAAAGAGAAAAAAAACATGTAGCTGATATTTTTTCTTCAAAATACTATATAGTGTAAAAAGTATTATTAAAGCCAGCAAATAACAAATAACAAATGAAATAACAATAATTGTGAATCTTTAAAAGAGTTAATCAAATTAAAAATGTACTGATTATAACGAAAAGAAAATCGAGTTCTATATTAATCTATATTAACCTACCAAATATTTAAAAATTATAAGTAAAAATAAGAAAAACAAAAAATATGAAAAGACAAATAAATAATTAAATAATGAAAAGAAAATTAACTTGCAAGAGATTAAATTAATAAAAAAATTTATTAATTATTTTATACAAAGAAAAATTATTGATTAAATATTTTTTCATAAAAAATATTATATATATATATATTATGTATTTAGAAAAAAAAACGTTCATACAATTAAAATATAAAAAAAATATTTATTCTTTAAATTTCAGTCAATTAAAATAAAAAAAATTATTTTTTAAATGGAAATGAATGTGGGTGTCTGTCTTGGTTGATTAAAATCGAAGCTTAAGAAAATTTCAAACTTTAATAATTTTTGTATCTAAAAGGATTACCCAAAGAAAAAAGAAGACATAAATGAAAAATATATTATATATTTTTTAAAATTTAAATAAACTTTCAGAAAATTAAAATAAAGAAAATTTGATTTTTTAGATGGAAATGAATGTAGGTGTACGACTTGGTTGATTAAAATCAAAGACTAGTACATTTGGGACAAATTAAATTTTCAAACTTTAATCATTTTTTGTATCTACGTAGGCAACCCAAAGAAAACCTATATAATTAAAATAGATATATTATGTATTTATTAAAATTTTAAATAAACATTCAGAGAATTAACATAAATAAATTTAGATTTTTTAAAGGAGTAGTAATATAATGATTCCAGAATTATAAGAAAAAATTAGAATCTCCATTGTAAAATGTATTAATTAAAATAAAACGAAAATTAAGTAAATTATTTGATGTAGCTAGCATGGTGTTGAAAACATGAAATAAGTTATAGATGTTGGGTAACAAATAATGTAGTTCAAAAATCTTCAAACACAACAAAAGTTAATACTATATGTATGTAACATGAAATATATTTTTACACTTCAATTCATTCATAAAATTAAGGTATAATTAGTCATATAGTACCCAGTTTGGGGCTAGGGTGTCAAATAGGTACCCGGTTTAAAAAAAGTGTCAATTGCATCCAAACTTTTGAAAAAGTGCTTCAATTAGGTCCCTTTCAGACAGAGTTGACTAACGTCGTTAGTTCACGTGCCACGTGTCTGTGGGTTTTTTGATTTTTTTTTAAATTTTTAAATTTTTTTAAAAATTTTTAATTTTTTTTTTAAATTTTTTGAAAATAAAAATAAAAATGCCACGTGTCAAGTCCCTGTGTGTGACACGTGGCATTGTCAGTGCCACGTGTCAGTATCACTATCAGATGCCATTGTGTTGATTTCGATTTAGTCCCCATATATGTTTTTTTGTTTCAATTTAGTACCTAAGTATGTGTATCTGAGTCAATTTTGTCCCCATTTTTTTAATAATTAAAATTCATTTTTTTATAAAATTAAAAGTAATTAAGTATAAAAGTTTAACAAAAATTAAGTATTTGATATTTATATTAAAATTTAGTGGTAAAAGTCATTTTATTAAGTCATTTTTAATAATAAAAAAATTAGTATAACATTCAAACCAATAGAAATTTTGGTTTAAAATTAGTAAGAGACAATATTGTTCTATTTAAAAAAAAAATTAACAAAACATGAGTACTTAATAAAAAAGTAATTAATAAAGTAATATGTTAAAAAGTCGTTTTTAATAAAAAATATTAGTATAACATTTATATAAATAATAAATTTGGTCTGAAATTGAGGGGAACAATATAAATATTAGTACTTAATTTTGTAAAAATATTTATACTTAATTATTTTTAATCTTATAAAAAATGGATTACAAAAATATTTTAGTTATTAAAAAAAATTGGGACAAAATTGAATCAGATACACATACTTAGGTACTAAATTGAAACAAAAAAACATATATGGAGACTAAATCGAAATCAACACAATGATATCTAATAGTGACACTAACACATGGCCTTCCAATGCCACGTGGCACTGACAATGCCACGTGTCACACACAAGGACTTGCCAAATGGCATTCCACCAGTACTCCACCTTTGTTACCAACAGAAATGTGGCAAATGTGAGTTTCTGAGCCTTAGTACACTCTATTACCCTGAAGATCTTCTCACATTTCCGCAGCCACACATCTGCTTCATCTGGGGTGGCCTTGCTAGTGAACTTCACCGGCTTATGACGCATGAAATCCTCCATTGTCACTGGTCTGACTGGTGGGATCATCGCCCTCGGCTGCGCTGCAACAGGGTGCATCGCGTCCACCATCCTATGGATCGCATTCGCAATCTCATCCGCCCCAGTATTATTTCGGCGTCTCCGATTAGCCATTGCCTGTGCACGCCACATAATTCAGCTGTTCACATTAACCAGCTCAGATTATAACCAAAACACACAATCATTAACACTCAACATCATAACATAGATTCACATACAAACGCAGTAAGCTCACTCCCCAAGTTCCCCAAAATCTTAAAACATTTGCTCTGATACCAAATGTAACATCCCTACTGGAATTTACTTGATTAAAATAATTAAATAAATAAATAAGAATAAATAAATTCAAACGTCGTACTTTATTACTCCCAAAATACGGGAAAATTGAAAACATTATTAATCGTGCCATAATTTAAATATAGCTGAATAGTAATTTTATTACAACTTCCAAAATTCGACAAAACAATGAAAATCATAAGAAAATCCCTAGCTCAAAAAAATCTCCAAGTTAGCCCTCTCTCCGTCTCAAGTGTTAGCAACATCACCTGTATCATCAACTGCTCCCATGTAAAGAATTACACGATCATCGCCAAGCGCAAATAGAAAGGGTGAGCTTAAAAGAATATAAGAAACATATCAATTAAATAATAATAAATAATATGAATACACCCAATGATATTATCATGACTAGACCATGGTCAAATCCTTAATACCCCCAAGGCTTTTCAACCTCTAAATCAACAACAAAGTTAGCCATGGACTCAATATTTATGATGCTCACACGAACCTGCCCGCTCGTCGTCCTGCCTCTACGAACCTCCCCACTCGTAGTCCTACTCTATGGACCTACCCACCCGTAGTCCAACACATGTGATCCACCAGCTATGTACCTCTCCACACACAACATCTCTCAATTGTGAGCACGGAACATACGAACCAACCTCGCTCGTATCTCCATAGGAGAGTAATTGGGTATGAACCTCCCCGCTCATACCATCACATGTAACCACCATCCATGAACCTACCCGCTCATGGCACAACATCTCTTGATCCATGTTCACATCGATGTATACCACTCACACAAACCGCACTAAACTTGCTTGGGCTAGAAGACTTAGCTTGAGCGATCAGGCCTGTCTCGCTTAAGCTAATCCTTCTCGCTTGAGCGAGCGTTCTTCAGTAGCGCACTTGCGAAGTCTCGCTTAGGCAAGCCTATCTCGCTTGGGCGAGCCCCACCTTCGCCTAAGGCCAACAGTCTCGCCTAGACGGCGAGTTATTCTTAATGCAAAACCAAACATGAGTTCTCGCTTAAGCGATAACTTCTTGCCTGAGCGAGATGCCCAACTCAAATCTCTCACTCTCGATTTCTCGCTTAGGCAAGATACACTCGCCTAAGCGAGACAACATGTCGCCTAAAAACCTGGGCCTCTGCCTGAGCGAGTGGCTCAAGCAGAATCAGGGTCTAAACCCTGCAACTTTTTCCTAGGCGAGCCTGGCTCGCCCGAGTGAGATTAGTAGCTATGTTCCCTGTTTACGCACGCACAATCACATAAACAAGGCCAAACCACATCCCAATTGTTGACATACAATCCATCCCATCATTCCAGTATTACGAACCTGCTTTAGACCCCAAAATTTGACCCCCAAATAATGCAATTGAACCATAACCCACATACAGTACAAAAGCCCCATTATTTTCATTCACTCTCATAAAGGTATACTTATACAATGTCAATCAGTCAAGGTTCAACCCCAATCACATAGAGCACGAAAATTATATGGCAATGACACATATATTCATGCATAACACTGCAGTAAACATGATCAGTATAATCATATATATATATATATA
>Ga0214545_1011829_pt1 | contig 11797 bp, 12 predicted proteins | sample CNSS4metaG_FD_160064 | JGI IMG/M metagenome (GOLD analysis project Ga0214545, IMG submission 160064) | Root nodule microbial communities from cowpea collected in UCLA plant growth center, Los Angeles, California, USA - CNSS4 | ecosystem: Host-associated > Plants > Roots > Nodule | place: USA... | reverse complement strand
GTATTTTCTATATATTTTTTTTCTTATATATATATATATATATATATATATATATATATATATATATATATATATATATATATATATATATATATTTGGTGCATAAATTTCAAAAATATGACCAAACAAATTATGGAACCAAAGAGAACTATAATGTTGGTTAAGTAGTAAAATTAGAAAGAATGGTGAAAGAGATGTTGGATTAAATTCTCCCGTTAATAATTCGAAAATGGAAGAAGTAGTAGATTAAACTCTCTTCATTAATAACTAACATTGCCCATAAAATAAAAAAATCTGGAATCAGAATCACCGAACTATATCCAAAACTAAACGCTGACTCACTAAAGACCAAGCATTAGAAAACGCAGGGGACCACTGAACTAGGGGTTGTGGCTAAGTCCAAGTGAAGGTCACTAACAGTATGGCAATAAGGCCACTACTTCTCTTACAAACCTGATCGAAATGCATTGCAAAAAGACTTGTTTGTATATTATTTACATGATGAATAAAAAAGGGTTCCACTTAGCTTACTCTTCTTTTTGGTCATGAGTCATAATTCCAATGGACTTTATTAGTACGAATCCAAACAGAGATACAAAGGACATAAGGAAAGGACACATGATAACAATTGTTGAAAGGTTATTGCACCTTCATAATTTCAACCTATATTCTCATAAACTATTTTTAGAACTTTATTTTTATTTTTATTTTGGATTGCGTATTTTGAAATACAAACATATTTTGGATTGGATAATCCAAAATATAATTTTTATATTTCAAATATAAAAAAATTGTATTTCAAAACATAAAATCAGAAGAACATTTTTATTGTATATTTTAGAATATAAAATTTTACATTTCAAACTGTTTCGGGTATAGGGATCAAGAGTCTCCTAAAAGCTTCTTCGATCTTACTCCTCTTCTTGGAATCTCCTCTTCTCGCAACTGTAATAATTTCTCCAAGAATTTCACTTCCTCGCTCGATCGGTTGAACAGACGATCGGGATACCTGTCTAAAAGGCTCCAACGCTTAATCTGATTGACTGGTGTTGTTTGGTCGTGCGACCGATGGCCGCTTGACTAGGCTGGTTATCTTCTGATTTTAACGTGAATATTTTATTTATAACTGATCGACCGATGGTCATATATAAAGCACTACACGAATCATTTAGGAGATTGATCGACCGATCGACCTTGTGGCTGATCAAATGATTGTCCCTTATAAGTTAAGGTGTTGTTCGTATGGGACCGAACGACCGATGATCCGTCGCGGAGTAATGCGTAATTAATATGTAGGTCGATCGACCGATTGTTCTTTACGATATAATATGTTGTTCGTTCGTGATACCGATAGACCGATGGTCCTTAATATGGTTCATTCACGAGACCGATCGACCGATGGTTCCTTGCGATATGATACGTGGTTCATTGTGAAACCGATTGACCGATGGTCTTATGCAGTTCATCCGTGAGGCCGCTCGACCGGTGGATATGTTTCGTATACAAGCCCTCCCAGCCTTGTTCGATGGACCTGAGGACTGGGCATGGCCGATAGACTGAGGGGCATATAGTACACAAGTCGTCCCAGCCTTGAGCGATGATGTAGGTGAAGCGAGAAGGTTTACTAGGACTACGATGCCGATGGGCCGATAGGGTTTCCTGACAGTTATGTTGCTTCGTAGATCGTGCTTGTTAGTTAAGATGCGAAGCGTTACGAAGTATGGGCTGTTGATCTATGCTTGATCATGTGGTTCTGGTGCTGACACGTGTCCCTAGGTCATCCTATAAATAGGTGTGTGTGGTTGTCATTGTTTTCACGCTTTCCTCTCTCTTTCTACCCGAGCCGCCGATCGTCTTCTTCTTTCTACAGGTAATAATGTCTTCCAACGCATCGAGTTCAGACGGGTCCTCGGGTGGGGCAGTCGAGGTGTCTGGGGGCGGCGTGTCGATCTCCGCTTTGTTCAGCTCCTCAGACACGGGGACCTCGCTCGGGGGAGTGTCAAGTTCGGCGGATTCTCCCATCCTTCTTAGCGGTAGCCCTAAAGCAGAGCAGCCGGTCGCCGAAGCGGTGGAGCAAGTCGTCGCTCTAGAAGAGAGTGGGGACGTCATCAGCATCGACATCCGCGACGAGGGGGAACAGGCCAATTTGCCAGAAGTGCAGGGATACGAGTGAGCCCCCTATGAGCCGACTGGCAGATGGCGGTCCTACGGCAAATTCAATGCGCGCCGACCCAGATACATCCAAACGCCTAGGCGTCAATGCAGGCCTTCCAGGTTCTTTATCAAGCGGTCGGTCTGACTGCCACCATGCCTCTGTTCATGCACTTCTATAAGACCCGACCCACGACGTCGAAAGGCTGGGTTTCGTTTCTTGGGGCGAACAAGAGTCTGTTCACTCTCTACCTCGCCTCGTACAAGGGTTTCAAAACCGGCTTTTTCAAGGTTGCGATACCCGGCCGGGGCAGGAAGTATATCTTCGATGAAGAGGGCCGACCGAAGTTCCCCTTGTATTGGACGACGTTCCCTCCACCTACTGTCCCTTGGGCTCCCACCGAGCGGACCGACCTAGCCGTCCTAAAAACCATGCCCGACAAGATCCCCCCGAGGCCGCTGATCCAATGCCTCCGCTCTCCGGACTTGCCGAGGGCAGTTTATGGTTAGTTGTTCTGATCTTCTCGATCGTTGTAGGGGTTGCAATTAACTTACGCGGTTTTTCTTATTTGCAGAAATCATGGCCCGAACGACGCTCTCCAATGCCGAGTTCATGGCTCGTGCCAAGACTCGACGAAGGGAGGATGACGCCGCTGAGGAGGTCGCACCCCTCCAGAGTGTCCCCGCTGCTCCGTCGATCGCTTCTTCTCCTGCCACAGCACTCCGACCGGTGCATCGGGCGTTGTCACCAGGTCGAGGTTCATCGTGAAGCCCCCCAGTTCTACTTTTCCCGGGGCTACGGCGGATAAAGGCAAATAAACTAAGAGGGATGACTCCCCCACCGGTCGACCGTCCAAGAAGAACAAGAAGGCTGAGGCTTCCGGGTCCTTAGCCACCGCCTTCCTCGATGACGAGGTTCGGCTTGACGAGGAAGTCTCCTTCCACCTGGGTCCTCGCGTTAAGGACATACTGAAGGATGTGTCTGAGGAGGAGGCTCTGCGGACGGCCGAGGAACTGACCCTCAGGTTGGCCGCGATTTATACCAAGTTTCCTCGTGCCGACCGGGGCAGGATTGAAAGCCTGGAGAAGGAGCTTGCGGTGGCGAAGGTGGAGCTCCAAGAAGTGAAAGCCTCTGCATCGGGCCGGAAGACCCAGTTTGATCGCCTGAATGGCAAAAAGGCTGAGCATGCCAAGTGCGCCGGTCTACTCAAGGCCGCCGATGATCGGGCGAAGGAGGAGCAACTGAAGGCCAAGGAGGCGACTGACGAGCTCCGCAAACTCCAGAGACGCTTCGATGACTTGTCCTTGGAGCACTTGACCGCCACCGGATCGGCTGCAGATTGGCAGAAGAAGGCCAAAGAGTACCAGGCTGAGCTGCGCGTCGTCGATGAGCAAGTCTTTGCTCAATATGAGACGGGCTTCCAGAACGCTGTCGATCAGGCCGTCTTCTTCTACCGCTGCTCCCCCGATCGATTCGATGTTCATATGGGGGTGGTTGAAGGAAAACTCGAAAGGGTCTTCGACCGGCTTGATGAGGCGACTGCCCCTCCTACTGCAGACTCTTAGACTTAGATAATTTTATACATTTTGACATAACCGATCGAGTCTGATCGGCCTTGTGGTCGATCGCGCTCGATCGGTTATTAGGCTATTTTTTGACAAACACTTATGTATGTGGCAAGTAGCTTTTCTTTTTTTTCTTTTGGTTTGCTTCTCTTTCGTCGTTTTTACTAGCGATCGGCCATCTGCTTTATTCATCGTTATCGTTGGCGATCGACCATTTGCTCTAATAGTTTGATATCGTTGGCGATCGGCCATTCGCGCTTTAATAGTTTCGTGTCGTTGGCGAACCATCAATCCATTTTGTAAACTTAGTGTTTGAACAAGTGTCACGATTGGCTACTGATCGGGCGACCAGCCCATGATTTACGACTTATTTCTTCTGTTTGTTTGTTCTTTTTTATGACCCGAACGGTCGGACTTCGTTGCACGTTCAATTTTAATTCCTCTAGATCATTGGCGTCGTGCCTTGATCGCAGTGGACAGCTCGTGTCACTTACTTACCCATGGGGTTAAGTAGATCGCTTGGATCGGTGGTGACCGAGCGGGGCTTCCTCGTGGAAGCCCGCGCCTTGACTGGTCAGGCTTTTGCTCGGGTCCCGTAGGGAGCCCCGTCGGTCAGTTAGTTGGAGTTGAATGAAACGCTCGTTTTATTGATAATGTCAATTGTAATACATTTTTAAATGTGACGCGTTCCATGTTTTCGGTATTTCCTTGCCGCCTAGGTATTCTAACCGATAGGCTCCGTTCTGCAGGCTTTCGGTTATGCGGAACGGCCCCTCCCAGTTTGGTGCCAGCTTCCCTTGTGCCGATTTCTTGCGCGCCTCGTTGGTTTTTCTCCACACTAGATCTCCTCGGATGAAGCTCCTCAGTTTGACTTTTGCATTGTACCTCCTGGCCACCATCCTCTTGCATGCTTCAGCTCCTAATGTCACTCTTTCTCTCCGCTCGGTCATCCAGTCCAATTCCTCTCGCATGCGTCCGCAATTTACTTCAAGGTTCTGCATCTCCCGCCGAAGAGTCGGCTCTCCTACTTCAACTGGTAGCATAGCGTTTGTTCCGTAAGTCAGGTTGAAAGGAGATTCTTCAGTCGTCCCATGCGGAGTGCACCGATAGGCCCAAAGGACCTGCGGTAGTTCGTCCACCCATGCTCCCTTGGCTTCCCCCAATCTTTTCTTCAGCTCCGCCACTATGACCTTGTTCATGGCTTCGGCTTGGCCATTGGTCCGGGGATGCTCGACCGAGCTGGTTACATGGCGTATCCCCACTTGCTTATAAAAATCCTTCAATTTCTTGTCGATAAACTGTCGGTCGTTGTCGGTGATGATGGTGTGGGGCAGGCCGAAGCAGCAGACAATGTTCCGCCAAACAAACGAGTGGACCTGCCAAGCGGTGATGTTGGCCAGGGCTTCTGCTTCGACCCACTTGGTCAAATAATCTACGGTGACCAGTATGAACTTCTTTTGTGCTCGGCCGATAGGGAATGGACCGACGATGTCCATACCCCACTGTGCGAACGGCCATGGGGTTGTTAGGCTATGTAGTTCGGTCGGGGCTCTCTTGACGTCATTTCCATGGGCTTGGCAACCTTCGCATCTGCGTATCATAGCCTCACAGTCTTGCTCCATGGTCGGCCAGTAGTACCCCGCCCGGAGTATTCGGGCCTTCATCGTCCTCCGACCGGTGTGCATTCTGCAAATGCCATTACGGATCTCGTTCATGACGTACCCCGCTTCTTCTTCCGACAAGCACTTGAGGAGCAGCGCGGTGAAGCCTCGCTTATACAGGTCCTCTCCGATAACGACAAATCGAAGCGCCTGGCGCCGCTCGATCAGCTTCACGTCTTCCCCAGCATCACATCTTCTCAGAAGTTCTCGCACCTCACTTATCCAGTCTTTCGGCCGATCCACTGCTGCGCATTCTCCTGTCGAGGGTCTCATCAGGGTTTGCCTGATGATGGTTTTCAGCTTACCCTTTTCTTTTCCTTCTGCCAACATGGATAGCCTATCGGCCTTGGCATTCTTCGCTCGGGGCATATGGTGGATAGTCACTTCTTCGAACTCTTTCATGGCTTTTATCACCTTGTGATAATATTGCAGCAGCAGATCATCTTTAACTTTATATTCCCCTTACACTTGTCCGACGACGAGTCGCGAATCAGTATTACACTTTATCCTTCTCGCGCCTAGGTCTTTTGCTAGCCTCAGCCCGGCGATCAGTGCTTCATACTCTGCCTGGTTGTTCGACGCTATGAACTTGAATTGCAGGGAATGGTCAACCGTGAAACCGCCTGACCCTTCAATGACAATCCCTGCTTCGGCGTTGCGTTTGTCTGACGAGCCATCAACGAAGAGGACCCATGTTAGCTCCGACGGGGAGATCGGCCCGTGGAGTTTTGCGGCGAAATCTGCCAAATGTTGCCCCTTGACAAATCCTCTTGGCTCATACTTGAGGCCAAACTCAGATAACTCAACCGACCAAGCGATCATTCTTCCAGCCAGGTCGGGCTTCCTGAGTATCTTGGCTATAGGATGATCGGTGCGGACGATCACCTGATGGCTCTGGAAGTACTGACGTAATCGACGTGCGGCCGTCAATAGCGTTAAGGCTATCTTTTTTATCCACTGATAACTCGTTTCTGCGCTCTGTAACACCCGGCTGATGAAGTATACCGGTCGCTGCTCCGGATTTTCTTGTACTAAGGTTGCGCTGATCGCGTCATCGGAGACTGATAGGTATAACTGCAGAGGCAATTCTTCTACCGGCCGACTCATAATTGGGGGACTGCTAATCATCTCCTTTATTTGCTGAAATGTCGTCTCTCAATGATCGTCCCATTTATCCGCGGTCTGCTTCTTCATAATCTTCAGGATCGGCTTAATTTTTTCTGTGAGCTTTGGCAGGAAACGCGCAAGGGATGTCAGACGCCCGACCAATCGTTGGATCTCCTTCAAATTCTTGGGACTTCTCATCTCAGCAATAGCGGCGCATTTGTCTGGGTTGGCCTCAATGGCTCGGGCGGTCAACATGAACCCCAAAAATTTTCCGACCGGCACTCCGAAAACACACTTCTCAGGGTTGAGACGCATGTTGCACTTGCGCACTTGGTGGAAGACTTCTTTGAGGTCGCGAACGTGTTCTTCGGCTGTCTGCGACTTTACAACCATGTCGTCCATATATACCTCCATGGACCGACCGATCTGCCCTCTAAAGACCCGATCCATAAGCCTTTGATAGGTAGCCCCTGCATTCTTCAGACCGAACGGCATGACTTCATAGCAAAAGTTCGCTCCAGAAAACTCAGGAAATTGTGCCCCGAAGCTCCGTCCACCAGCCGATCGATGCTGGGTAGAGGGTATGCGTCCTTCGGGCATGCCTTGTTGAGATCGGTGAAGTCCGTGCACATCCTCCACTTTCCGCTCGCCTTTTTCACCATCACCACGTTCGCCAGCCACGTGGTATACTTGATTTCTTTTATGAAGTCGGCCCCTTCCAGCTTCTTCACCTCCTCTTCGACTGCTTTCCTCCGCTCCTCCCCCATTTTCCTCTTCTTCTGGGCGACCGGTCGGTATTCTTTGAAGATAGCCAACTTATGGGACATCACGTCGGGATGAATGCCCGACATGTCGGCGGATCACCATGCGAAAAGGTCTTGATTTTCCAGGATTACTGCACCCAGGAGTTCCTCCTCGTCCGGCTTTAGAGATCCTCATATCTTCGTGACCTGACCCGGTCGCATCCCGATCGAGATCTCCTTTGTATCCCCTCCAAGTTGAATTCGATCCTCCGTGTTCGTTCGAGGGTCTATATTCGTCATGGCGACCTCCGATCGGTGGTGTTTTCTGGGGCGGTTGTAGGGAGCGATCTTCAGTCCCGCTGCATAGCACTGCCGGACGATCTGCTGGTCCGCGTGCACGGTGCATATCGTCCCTTTATCCGATCGCCCCGAAAGCATTAAGGCAAGGCCTTCCTAACAATACATTGTAGGAAGTGTTAGCTTCAACTAACAAGAATCTAACTCTTACCTTCGTGAGTCGATCTTGGTGCGGAGGTCCAGATAACCTCTCATGTCTACTCGCTCGCCCGAGAACCCGACAATCTGTTCGTTGTAGGGGACGATCAGATCTTCGGAGAGGCTCATCTTCCGGAAAGTCTTCCAGTACAAGATGTTGACGGAGCTCCCCTAGTCCACCAGCACCCTTCCAATTCCATATTCGGCTGCCTCAATGGAGATGACCATAGGATCATCATGATCGGGATCAGGTGCCTTGAAGTCCTCGTTAGTAAAAGTGATGGGAGGCATCAACCGCACCTTCTTCTCTACCAGATGAACTGATTTGAGCGCCCGAACGTGCCTATTCCGAGCGGAAGAGCTCGATCCTCCTCCAGCGAATCCTCCGAAGATGGTATTGATATAACCCCTCAGGGGTTTGTCCCTGCTCCGGCTACGACTCCTCCTCGGGCTTCGGTGGGTCCTAGACGGTTCCCTCCTTCGCCTCTCGGGCTTTGGCTCTCTCCGCTTCTCCCATCTGGTCAAGGCTTGCCTCCGTACGGGGCTTCTGTTTCTGACCGGGCTTCGTTGGGGGCGATCTTGTTGAATGTAATTCTTCAAGTGCCCTTGTCGAATTAGCTCCTCAATCTTGTCGCGAAGCGTGTGGCATTCTTCAGTGGTGTGGCCGATCGTCCGATGGTATTGACAGTGCTTGCTGCCATCGGCGTCGGGAGGTAGGGGCTTCTTCCTGGACGCGGGAAGTGAGTCGGCGCTAAAGACCTCCTGTAGGATCTTCGCCCAGGCAACGACCAGGGGGGTATACATCGTGAACTTAGGTGTCTTCTTCTCGCTGGGCCGAACCAGGGGTTTGCTTGGTCGGGGGGTGCTCTTCTAGGACGCTGCATCTTCCTTCTCCCTCTTCTTCACCCTAAACTCTTGCATATCCTCCATTTGTATGAACTTTGTCGCTCGTTCCCTCATCTCCTCCATCGTCATCGGCTTCTTGCGGCTTATCTTGTCTACAAACACACCAGGCTGCAGCCCATATGAGAAGTGATGTCGGGCGATTTCATCGTTGAGATCCTTTATCTTGACCGACATACGGTTGTACCGATCGAGATAACTCCTCAGCGACTCCCCATCCTCCTACCGGATGTTTACCAAAGAAGAGGATAGCCGGCCTCAGGGGTGCAAACTGCGTGCTAAACCTGGCCTTTAGAGTGGCAAAGGAGTCGATGTTGTTGGCCGGCAACTTAGAGAACCACTCCAGCGCCTCTCCCGTTAGGGAGGTCGAGAAAACGCGACACCAGATCGGGTCACTCACTACTTGGAACATCATCTGGTGCGTGAAGACTCGCATGTGGTTGTCGGGGTTCGTCGTTCTGTCGTACTTGTCGAACGTTGGCATTTTTCATCTCTCCGGTAGCGGTGTCTCCAGAATGAATTGAGTGAAAGGGAAATTCCCCGACGGGTGGATCGGTTGTCGAGAAGGATGACCTCCTTCGCTGGCCCAGGCTTTCGGCCATCGTGTGAGAGAGGTTTCCCCTCGACGCTTGCGTCTTTTCCACCTGAGGAGGCTGCGATTGCGTCCTTTCGCCGAAGGGCGGCGTTCTCCTCATGCAGAATCTGCATTTGCACCTCATATTTCCTCTGCATCTCATCCATCCTCTGTTGCATTGCCCTGATCATTTCCCTTGTATCTACTTGATCATCTACCATCCTTCCTCCGTCCATGTTGCTAGTTCGGTTCCTTGTGGTCACCATCAGGGTGTATGGTCTAAAGAAGACTGCTCGACCCCACGGTGGGCGCCAAAATGTTTCGGGTGTAGGGACCAAGAGTCTCCTAAAAGTTTCTTCGATCTTACTCCTCTTCTTGGAATCTCCTCTTCTCGCAACTGTAATAACTTCTCCAAGAATTCCACTTCCTCGCTCGATCGGTTGAATAGACGATCGGGGTACCTGTCTAAAAGGCTCCGACGCTTAAGTCAGTAAATAGACCGATCGGTGTAGCAGTATAACTACCGTAATAAATGCGAATTAAAGACCCTCACCAACCTACCTTTGGGCCCTATTTATAGTTTCTGGTTTGGGCCTGTGATTAGGGTTCCTTAATCACGACCCAATGATCCTCTAATCAAGATTACTGACTTGTTTAACGTTAATTAATCCGATTGACTGGTGTTGTTTGGCCGTGCGACCGATGGCCGCTTGACTAGGCTGGTTATCTTCTGATTTTAACGTGAATATTTTATTTATAACTGATCGACCGATGGTCATATATAAAGCACTACGCGAATCATTTAGGAGATTAATCGACCGATCGACCTTGTGGCTGATCAAATGATTGTCCTTTATAAGTTAAGGTGTTGTTCGTGTGGGACCGAACGACCGATGATCCGTCGCGGAGTAATGCGTAATTAATATGTAGGCCGATCGACCGATTGTTCTTTACGATATAATATGTTGTTCGTTCGTGATACCGATAGACCGATGGTCCTTAATATGGTTCATTCACGAGACCGATCGACCGATGGTTCCTTGCGATATGATACGTGGTTCATTGTGAAACCGATTGACCGATGGTCCTATGCAGTTCATCCGTGAGGCCGCTCGACTGGTGGATATGTTTCGTATACAAGCCCTCCAAGCCTTGTTCGATGGACCTGAGGACTGGGCATGGCCGATAGACCGAGGGGCATATAGTACACAAACTATACCATTTGAAATAAAAGAGTTATAAAAAGGAATTTATGGTGGTGTAAGAAGAAAATGCCTTGTTGAAAACATTTATAGAGCAACTTATAGATAAACAAATAAAAGACGGCGCACGCATCCCGTATAAAAAAGTTGAAAATAAAAAATGATTTTTAAATCATCCAATCAAAAAGTTCACTGAATTGCACAATCAAAGATCATGTTTATTTTCTAAATTACATAATTTATAATTTGAAAGTCAAAATGAATTCTAGATTATACAATTAAAATTCATTTGGTTTTCAAATTGTAAAATCTGAAAGTTATTTGTGACTTTAAAAATGTGCAATATAATTTTTCTTTAATGAAAGCCTTTCAAATTACACAATGGATAATGATAGAATGCCCCCTTTTTTTGACCCCGAAGTTACCTGCCTACGTGGCAGTCATTATTTTAATAATTTTTAACCAAACGGGTGCAGAAATGCGTGAGAGAAGGTGGAGTGAATGGTGAGGTTGTGATACACGCGCAAGAGAGGAAAAAGGAAAAGTTAGAAAAACATAACTTTCCTTTGCGGTTTAAACTAAAGGCGAGAGTGCGGCGAGAGTGCGGATTGCTGCCATAGCTTCGTGCGTCGAATTGGAAGCCCTAATTTGAAGTGTTCTTGTTCTGCAAATCAAAGGGTGCTCTGGTATGTTTTACTATCCGATTACAAACCCCTATTTTTATGATGTTCTTCCCCAAATGAAACCACTATTTTTGTGATGTTTTTCCGGAAATGAAACCCCATTATCGTATTTTCTTGTTTGATGATTGAAATGGCATTTTGACGAGTTATTCCCCAAATTGATGCTCTGTAAATCGTAAATGTTGTCGTGGATAGTTAATTGAAAATGTGAACCGTTTTGTGTAACCAAAAATGCGAACTCTTTCGCCAGTTAGGGTCGGGTGGCTACAAAATGCGAAGTGCATTTGTGTTGTTGGATGTTCGAAACTGAGTTTGTTGGTTTCGACATTTAGGATTGGGTGGGTAGAAAAAGCAAACTGAATTTGTGTTTTTGAATATGAGTGATAGTTAATGTGTTTTATAATTGCAGGTCAGTTGACATGAGTGGCATTAGTGAAGGTAGTGAAGGTTGTGAGGTTGGAGATTGTAGTGATATAAGTCAGGTATTTTATTTTTTGATGGTTTGTAACTTAATTTATATTTGAGTACAATAAGTTTAACCTATGGTTTTTAATATGTCTATTTGCATATTAGTTTCAGACATTCTTGTAGAACACAATATATTGGTTTGTTGAACAAGAAGTTAAGTGTGGAGCAAAAACAATGTATTCAACAAACACCATTTTGGTGGTTTGTTTTGTTGCATGAAAGAGTTAAGATTAGTCGAAACCTT
>Ga0214545_1011826_pt1 | contig 11797 bp, 2 predicted proteins | sample CNSS4metaG_FD_160064 | JGI IMG/M metagenome (GOLD analysis project Ga0214545, IMG submission 160064) | Root nodule microbial communities from cowpea collected in UCLA plant growth center, Los Angeles, California, USA - CNSS4 | ecosystem: Host-associated > Plants > Roots > Nodule | place: USA... | reverse complement strand
ATATATTTTTTAAATATTCCAAAACCCTTAAATTGAGATTAGTAAGTGCAATTTATGGCACTTTAATTGTTATGAAACCTGTTGATGTTTAATAGAAAACCATCTAATCTTCTCTCCGCATGACCGTATCGATCTATCTCTCTCTATTATAAACATAATAATTCATGTGCTAGAGTTGTGTGAAATGCCTTTGTGTCATTTTTATACATAATATATATATATGTTAATGTGTAAAAATACGAAAAATAAGATTGGTTTTATCTGCATATTTAATTATTTTAAACTTTAAATATCCAATAAAGGAATTGTAACTTTAAATTGTGGGTTGTGTGTAATATATTCTTATTTATCATTCAAAAACTTAATGCAAATGGTATGAGATTTTTTTTTATTAATATTAGTTAGTTAGTTTGTGTACATATGCAAATAAATAAAGATAAAACAGTTAAGTAAAAAATAATTGAGTACGAATCTTATTTAACTAAAATAGTTTGGTAAATATCTTAATTTCTGCTTTTCTTTATAATATTTTACAAATGCTTATGACTACAAAAACAATTAATGAAGCTGTAGATAAAATATTTTACACTTTATAATCATGAAAAATTAATGAAGATAAAGCATTAATACGTAAAATATAATATTTTTAAGAAAGAAAGAGATTATTATATATGTTTACATATTGATGCTTTGGATTTTTAAAGACGTAACAACTCATTCTCGCATTTCTTACTCATTTAATGCTTGGTTTTACGTATTGATAAAAGTTATAATACTTCCTTCTACAGTAAAATCTTTTAACAATATTAGCAATTGCAATACCATCGCAAGAAACAATGGAGCATTATTAAATTTAATTATATAGCCGTATTTAATATTTTATATTTGATTGTTTTTGCGTACATTTAATGGATTAAAATCTTATATCCATTTATAGTATTAATATTTTTTTTTGCACACGTAGAAAAAATTAAATAAAAATAATTAAGTGAAACAATTCATTTAATCTGAAATAATTTTGAGAATATTTTTATGCTCCGTTAATGATATAGTTAAAAAGAAATTGGAATATTTTTATGCTCCGTTAATGATATAGTTTACAAAATTTTGGGGATATTCTTATAATCCATTAATAATATAGTTTACAAAATGTCAACCGTCATGAAGCTGTAATACGTAAACACATTTTAGTTTTCTTAAAAGCAAAATATTAATTATGAGAGAATAACAGAGAAATTATGAAAGAATAACATTGATTCCTTAGTTTTCATAATGACATGTCCATTTTGGCCTATGAAACTTTACGTATTCAAAATTCCTCTATTAATTGTTAGTGATATGTTATAATAATGTTTCCTTCCATAATAATTCCTTTTAATAATAACACAAGTCATGATACGATTTTAAATAAAATGGTAATAGACTAATTAATTTATCTTTTCTTAATCTAAATCAAGTAAAAATGTAAAAAATGAAATTAATTTGTAGCATGAATTTAATAAATTTTTATTTTTGGTTTCAAAATTTTACTTATGTAGTAGCATATGAATAAGAAATTATCTTATTATTAATATTAATTAGGTTCTATATATACCGGCCAACAATTATGCTAAGTGATGTGGTTCAATAAGGTTTATTCAATTTTGTTGACCTAAAGTGGTTGGAAGATATTCAGAGATATATTTGTTGGTGCACATATTAATATATTAACAATATATGTGACTAAATTTCGGTAGTTTGATTATGTCAAAATATTCCTTAATACCAAATATTTATAGAATATTTGGTATATCAGGTAAGATATCACATCATTGTTTTTCTTACGAGGTCAAAGTATATTCTGTAAAGTCTCCTAAACAAGTTTCAGGGACCATAGACTCGACTTCAAAGGGAACTAGTCTTCTGGTCACGAACGAAGCTTGCAAAAGACACTCAGATTTCAAAGTTAGTTTGAGGTACCAAGGAATCAATGTTAGAGAAAATGTAATCATGTACTTCATAAAATGTGTCTTTTATACTAAGGTTCACTAGCCTTACCTGGTTGGGCTTTGGTTTAGTTGACCTAATTACATAATAACCAGATTAGAATAACTAACCTTGGATTTACCTTCTTTGGATGATGATCGTATTGACTTGGTTGGTAGGCATTGTTCGAGTATATGTCATCCTAGAAGGCCAATATGTACCCGGTTGGGCCATGTACTTTGTACGGTATCTTGGCTGCATATGGTTTACCTTTGAGTAATTATGTTGACATTGTTCGAGTACATGTCATCCTAAAGGGGCTGACATGTACCCTACTAGGTTGTATACTTTGTAAAGTGTATAGGTCGTATACAGTATAATAGTTATTATTCAGCTACTTATCATATATATGGGAAATTATTATATTTGTTTATATTATTTGATATTCTCTTGATATTATCTATTTTATCATTCAAATCATATGAGCCTATAAACCATATAAATACACCTATTATTTCACCAAGAAATATATAATTCTCCCCCCTCCAAACAACGAGAGGGGTTCAATTCTAGCCATTAAGAGCATTCAAGCTACCACTAGGATCTTGTCACATGTCTAAAGGTCTGCACTTCAAATCTCGGTAAGAACATCTACACCCATTGTGGAGCTGATAACGAGGTTTTGAGATGAACCATCGGTCTTTTAAGCCCTTCATTGGGATGAACAATCATTTCCCTTTGGGGTACGCCCAATACCTCGGATGCATGGTGATTGACCCTAACGATATCACTCGATGGACTTGGGATTGAAACATTAGCTCCCACCATCGTACCGATAATGAGGTTCTAAGGCAAACCATTGACCATGCCTAATAGTTCCACATCGCTTAGGCATCGAGGCCAAAGTAGTTTAAATACTCCTTCCTCCTTTTACCCTTTGAGACACCAATGTTTTGATCCCAAGACCGTTGAGTGACATCATTAAGGTAAATCACAATGCATCTGAGGTATTGTCCATTTTGGAGCATGTGCTTCGTCACGATTTTGTCCTTAAAAGGCGTCTCAGAGGGTTGATGGAGGAAATAGTATTTAAACTTCCTTTGGCCCCGACTCCTAAGCGATGTGGAACTATTAAGTGTACCAGAACAGTTTTTTATATGCGGAAGTGAAAATACATAGAGAGAAAAGAAATAAAAGTTTGATTTAATCCATTTTTTTATAGAAAATTAATTTATGCTCTTGCATCATAATTTACAAATATCAAATACAAAAAATTATGATGAAACAACAATAAATAAAATATTTTGTAATTGTAACACCCCTTTCAGGATGCCATGTGTAATTTGTAAATTTTCAAAATTTCAAAAATAAAACTCTGATACCATCCCAATAAAAGGAATTTCTAAAAACGTTTATCTCAAAACACCTATCAAACTTCATTCAAATATAACCTTGCGAAATATCCAAAACAACCATAATGATTTCCATAAAAGTCTTTAAACTTAACAACTTTCAAAGAAAAGCTCATTCTAAAAGAAATCCAAAATGTTTTCCAAAGTCCTTCAAAATCAAAAAGTTTCCCTAACACGTCTCCTGGCACCTATGCATCACCAACAACATCTGCATCAACATCTACTCCCGTGTAACACAAGTTCTACGATCATCAGAGGTAGAAACCACAACCACAAACACACAAGAGTGGTCTAACTAGATAAAAAATCATATAACAATATAATGTCAACACCAGTCGAAAAGATGAATCTATGATGGCTTATTATGATAGGTGTAATCCACCTGTTATAATAAATTAACCAGTGACATTTTTGTAATAAAAATAATTATTATTATGACAGGTAAAATGAAACCTGATACAATAAGTCAAAAGAACAAACTTATTATTATAGAGTCAATGAACATGTCATAGTAAGTGAAACACGGTGGTATAAATGTAATTATAATAAAAAGTTATTATGACATGTAAAAGAGCATAATAAGCGAAGTGAAAAAACTTTTTGTGATAGGTATAAAGGACCTATCATAATAAGTAAAATATGGCATAAATATAATTATAATAAAAAGATATTATGTGTTCATTCACGTTTCATCACCATTCTCCATCCCAATCCAGTCCCATCAAAAGGGCCTTAACCCTAGGTCATTCCATCTCCAAGTTGTTCAGATTTTTCTCTTCGAGCAATGCAAGGGTGAGGTGCACTACCACAACCACGACATCCTCCACCGCGATCTGAAGCCCTAAAACCTTCTCGATTAGCAGAAGAGGATTCTCAAGATTACTAATCTGGGCTTCGGTCGTGCCTTCACGGTCCCTCCCAAGAGCTACACGCATAAGATTGTTACTCTGTTGTATAGAGCCCCTGAGGTTCTCCTTGGTTGCAAGCATTACTCCACTAAGGTTGATATTTGGTTTCTTTGCTGCATCTTTGGTCAGTCCTCACCACTCCCTCTCTCACTCTATTATTTGTTTGTGTTTGAGTTTGGATGAATGGATGCAGGTAAGAAACTGGTTGAAATCGTTATCACAGAGAAGCTTGTGGCATGTGTGAATAGGGTACCAGGTTAGAATTTCCCAGTTGAAATTATAAAAAAATAGTTTATTTCTTTAAGTGAGTATGTGGCTGCTCACGTCACGTAACACCAATTTTCAAATTGTTTTTTCCAGAAAATATAAAAAAATATGTATAAAGAACTTAAATAAAAAGGTTTTTAAAATTATAAAAAAAGTCAAATAAATATTTTTTTTAAAGGTTCATTAAGAACTACACGATCTCTTATTTTCCATTATGAATGAAAATATGTAGGAGCGAGCTCAATCCTTATCAGGTTCACCAAATAAAAATTATATCTTTTCTAAAATAGTTTTTTTTTTTCATTTAGAACTACCTGGTCCCTAATTTTCCATTTTGAATGGAAATATGTAGGAAGAAGGTTCATCCTCTTCAGGCTGAATTTTTTATTTTTGAACAATGTTTTCTTATTTTTGGGGAAGATTAAATATTTTGATAACCACATATTTTTTGCACATTCAATTAAAGATATTGTCTTAGGATGAACATTGTAAGGTACTAACACTTACCCTACGGGTAACCGATTCCCAGACCCAAAATCCTATTTTTGCATACCTTCTCTTATCTTTTCGGTTTTCCATAGTTCTCTAGAATAAACTATAGTGCCGACTCCAAACTCTATTTTTTTTTTTCATATTTTATTTTATGTTCACCGTCCTGTCGCGATTTTGGTTACAACAAATTATAAGATATTGCAAAGGAAGAATACATCTATAAACTATATACAAGTCTTCCAACTTCTCTTTGACTTTTAATTCAACTTTGGACTTCACATCATCATCAAAATCATCTTTCTAGAAGAAGAATTTCCAAAGCTTCTTCTCTTTTCAACAATAAACACACATAGGGTTCTGAAATCTAAAATCCCTAACCTTCATCCTTTTCTTTCTTCCCCTTCTTCTTGCTATCAATATCCTAAAACCATTGAATCACAAAACTCTCTCTCGTTATAAACTTTGACAAACCCAAAGTACACATTAACTTGCACACGACATTGCCAATGGCCCTATGATGAGCCTAATCAAGAAGCGCATCTACACCCTCTCCCAAGGAAAAACATTTAGCAAGGAGCACAAAAAGTTTCTCTGCAACAAACCCTCTAATCTCTCCCTCATCCCCAAACCTCTTCAACCTGTTTTATCGTTCATTTGTTGATTTCTCTTTATGTACTTTGAATTTTCATTTTTTCTTTCTAATTTATGAATTTGTTTTTATTTTCATGTGTTTTATTGTAATGCAAACCCTACTCGGGCGTTCATCACATATGGGATCTTCCTCTGCATTGATTGCTTTATCATGTGATAGGAGAAAAAATGATAACTGGTGATGAAGGTGAAGAAAATGGAGTCCCCTATATGAAAAAGGAATATGAAAACTAAAGATGAAGCCTAGTGGTGATGATTGGTGATTGTAATACCTTATTGTTCATCAGTTTCTATACTAGTTGTGACCTTAACTGGTATAAAATGTGAATTTTTATAATAGTTGTAGAACCAACATAAAAAGTGAAAACTTTTTATACCACCTATATTTATACAGATTCTGGAATCCATATAGAAAGTATTTTTTAACCTACGTAAGAAGGCTTCAAGCACGAATTGGTCTAGAAATTTTGTAAAATGTTACGTATATAAAATAAGAAAATCTTATATATATATATATATATATATATATATATTTATTATGTTCTTTGAACGTGATTCATTTTATTATAATGCACTACAAGAAAGTGTCTCATTACAACTAATTTTAGTGACAAAAAATTGTTAGTCACTATAGTTACCAATTTTGATCACAATTTACAAAATAAAAAATTATTGTTTACTAAATAGTCACTATTATGAATAAAAATTTATAATTGATCAATATATTGGTCACTAATTAATTATATACTAATTTAGAAACCAATTTCTTTGGTCACAAAAAGCTTGGTAGCTAATGTTTAGTGACCAATTTATTTGATAGCTAAACCTTAGTAGCTAAATTTTAGAAACAAATTTAGAGACCAATTATAACTTTTTATTCATAATAATGATTATTTGAGTAAGCAATAATTTTTTTATTTTGTAAATTTGTATATAAATTTATCACTATAGGTACTAACAACTATTGGTCACTAAAGTTAATGAGGCATTTTCTTGTAGTGGTAGTAGTACAAAATAAACTATAACAATATTAAAGTACATTCTTAAAAAATAAAATATTTATTTTTATTAATTTAAAAATCATAAATATTAATTTTTATTTTATTACTTACTTATTTATTTTATTTCAACTAAATAATTTTCTTATATATTTCTTTTTATTTTAATTATTTTCTCTCTACTAAATCGATTATTCAAATGATATAGTGTTCTTAAATTTGATTTGATTATTTACTTTTCGAAAGAACAAGTTAAATCAAATCTCACATTTTGTTCAACTCTTTGATTATTAGGTCATAATACTTATCTGATTTCAGAAAAAAAAAAAAAAAAGTAGGAAGGAAGACGACCTTTCTCGTTCTCAAGACTTATTTTGCCTCACAAATTCTCCTATCAAACGTTTTATGTTTACAAATCATTGGATAAGTGCATTTCTATAACCTTAGCTTGGAGACCAAGCTAGCACACACACCATAGAAAACCCTAGTTTTATATGTCTCACACCAAAGCCCATCTACTCTAGGACCAAAATTACACTACAAGGCTCAAGTCCAATTTAAGGCCCAAATAATCTCTTTGACCTCTAAGCACCCCTAACCACAAAGAAAGCAATATCTACACAAGAAGAAATCAATCATTGATTTGATCATACTCTAAATCCTAATTGAACAGAGATTAATCAAGAATTTCTAAACCAAATACGTGCCTACATGAAAACCCCAAACCCAAACAACTCTAAAATGAACAAAATTGTAACTTACTCTACTCAATAAAACTATCAAATATAAGGGTAAGTCTCTTCACCATGAGTCCTATAGTACGATTCGATCCTAAAACAAATGAGTAAGAACGTTAGAATTTACAGATAAAAGGTAGAGGGAGGACACTACAAGAAAATGTCTTATTAGTAACCAATTTTAGTGACTAAAAGTTGTTAGACACTATAGTGACCAATTTAGATATAAATTTACAAAATTAAAATTTATTGGTTACTAAAATAGTCACTAATATAAATTAAAAATTATAATTGGTAACTAAATTTGTCACTAATTAATTAGAGAGCAATTTAGTAACTAAGTTATTTTGGTAGCAAAAACTTAGGTAGCTAATTTTTAGTGACCAGTTTTCTTTAGTAGCCAAAACTATGGTAGCTAATTTTAAAAACCAATTTAGTGACCAATTATAATTTTTTATTCATAATACTAACTATTTTAGTAACCAATGTTTTTTTTACTTTGTAAGCTTGTATCTAAATTAGTAATTATAGTAACTAACAGTTTTTGGTCACTAAAATTGGTTACTAATGAAACATTTTCTTGTAGTGGGAGAATTTTCTTTCTTTTAAAGATATAGTATAAAATTAATTCTACTTAACTTGCATTCTATTTATACTAAAGCTTTTTAATAATAAAATAATCAAGTGTCTATTATAAATCTTCTATCTCACTAAAAGAATGTAGAGAGAGTTAAAGTTTCTAGATAGAAGATAAAGAAAGGAGAATGTTTTTTATTTACAGAGATAATGAATTCTAATTAACTTATTTTTATTTATACCAAAACTTTTTAACAATAAAATAATCAAATGTCTATTATAAATCTTCTATCTCACTTGAAAGAAAGTTTTTAGGTTCTTACAATAGTAGTACAAAACAAAATGATAATAATATTAACATTGTTGTGAATAATAAAAAATAAAATAAAAAGAAAAAAAAATTCTAATTAGTAATAAAAAGTAATTAAATATGGATAATCAATTACATTCGAAACAAAATAATGATATTTATTTTTATTAAATTTAAAAATTATAAATATTAATTTTTATTTTATTTCAACCAAATAATCTCCTTATATATTTCTCTTCTTTTATATTTTTTTCACTCCACTTTTGTATATCAAACATCATATTTCGACTATTTTTTTTCTATTTTATTTATTTTCTCTCTAATAAATGGATTATTAAAAAGATCTTGCGTTCTCGAATTCAAGATTATTTACTTTTCCAATGTATCAGTTAAATCAAGTTAGGTTTATTGAACTCTTTGATTATTAGGTCATAATACTCATCTGAATTCAGAAAAAAAAAAAATAGAAGCAAGAAGACATCTGCATGTGCTTTCGTTCTCAGCATTTATTTTCCCCATTAATTCTACTGTTTTAGGTTTAGAAATCATTGGCTAAGTACGTTTTTGTAACTTGGTCGAAAAATAAAATATAGACACACTAATAGTATAGAGTAACAGAAGAAATCATTTTATTTTGTTATTCTTGCGTCAGATGGAACATTAGGACAGGTCCTTCTAATGAGGACAATTGTATACACAAACACATTTATGAGGATATGGGCCAACGCAATATCCAATTCCGAGATATTGTTTCACACAATTCGCATTACAATTACTGAATGTGCAGTCATTTGGACCCAATACTTGCTGACAGTGTTTTTTTGGCATTGCTCCACTTGTTCTTGAAATACCTATGACAGGAAAACCCAATTTCTCATTAAAGATCACATACCGATTAAGTCGATGCCTTTGGTTTTTATTTGATATGCTGCCAAGTCAAATGATATAATAACATTCACATTTTGTAAAATTAAATAAATATACCTTGTATTTTTTGTCGCACAGTAATCTTTTAATCTTTTTATATTTTTCAAGAACTCAAGGAAGTGTTATGTTTTCTAAGCAGCTAAAGGAGATATGTGTAGAAACAGAAACAAAGAGAATATGCTCATGTAATTTCAGTAAAACTTCATATATTAATAGTGTAATTTACTCTAAAATAAAATGGTTACATTTTCTAAGATTTTAACTTCACGTATGTTATCGTCTTTTTCTTTTATATAGAGTTGAAAATTTTGTGACATATTTCAAGATTACTTCTTTTTTTTTTTTTGTGATGGATCATATGATAAAACCGGGATTTCTTATTCTGAAGTTATTAAAGGCACATTATATAATAAAATGAATATTAAGATATAGAAGTTTTATTCCCCTACGTCTAGCTCTTAGTTTTGGCTTTTACCGTTTTGTATTATCCAATAAAATCTTTTTGACTAAAATTGGATGTGGCGTAAAGATAATTTATAACAGTTTTTGTAAAGGCTTGATGTAGAAAAAAAATGAAATAAGATTTGATCACTAAAATACAAAATACAGGAGCCCTAAATAAATCAGTAAAAGCAAAGGTTTATATTTAGGAGTTCATGCATTATGTTTAAAATCCATGAATATGGTATTAAATTAGTGATAACTTATTACTTTGATTTTCTTTTTCTCAAAATCAATCCATCCTTGAATCAACTTAATATTAAGAATGAAAATGTAAGTTTGAGCTTAATATTTGAAAAAATTGAATAACATGCAAAAACAAATTACTTATTCTTATTAATATTTTTGGATTAAAAATGAAGATATTATCTTTTATGAGTTAGCTATTGATTTTGAATTTTCTAGATGTGTCCACTCAAAAACTCAACAATTAAGTTGTTTAAATTCGTATATTTCATTTTTTTTTAATTGAAGTATTTTGTATCCAAATTAATAAACGAAATCCTTCATATTTCAAAGTAAATGTAAGGAATATTATAAATGTTATTTCACACAGATACAGAGACATAGAGATCATCACATAACTAAACAAAACTATGATTATAATCTACTGCATTAGTGCGACGTAAGATTTTTTTACAACACAACTAGAACTTTGATAATAATAAAAAAAATATAGAAAAATTGTTATATATACCTGTAATGGCTAGGATAAGAGTGAAAACCAGAGTGAAAGAAATCTTAGCCATCACCGAAACAAAACAGCAATACGAATAACGATAAATTGTTGTTGATATTACGATTGAATATGAGGCGAAGGGTTTATATAAACAAAATAGTTGGTAAGGAATCATTAATATTCCCTCATTAATTGTTGTACACGTGTTGAATATGCTAACGGTGTCCTACAAGTGCCTTTAAACAGTCGTTAAAAAATAATTAATTTACATTCATCACTTTTATAATAAAAACTGGAATAGTTAATTTTATTAATTAAAATAATATAAGTGTATTATAATTTGAAATTACTAAATAATAATTCTATCATACAAAATAATCATTTTGAAAATTCAATAAAATTTCAAATTAATACTTTAAATATATTTTTTTTTTAATTTTTTAGATATTTAACATTATGTTTTATTAATTTTTTGTTAATTTAATTTTTTTATATTTAATTATATTTTAACTTTTAGTAATATTAAAATATAATTATTTAATTATGTTTTAACTTTTATCACTAAATATTAAATAAAATATTAACACACTTTACAACATTTCTTGATATTTTTATCTTTTAAATAAAACAAAATTTTATTCAATTAGTTATTAAATCAAATTTTATTTGATAACACACATTTAATCATGAACTTTCTAAAATTTAATATGTATTATTTATCCTTAATCAATGTCTTAAGACATCGATTAATAAGACCCTTCTTTTTTAAATATAGAAAAACTCTTGAGAGGATCGTAATATTTATCATCGCGAAAACATAATTGAATATTTTCAAAATATATATATATATATATATATATATATATATATATATATATATATATATATATATATATATATATATATATATATATATATATTCAAAACTTAAACTGAGATGATTAATAGAAAATCATCTAATCTTTCCTCCGCATGCGCGTATCTATGTATCTCTCTCTAATAAACATAATAATTCATCTCCTAGAGTTGTGTGAAATGTCCTTGAGTCATTTTTATACATATTTTTTTTTATATTTTAATGTGTAAAAATAAGAAAAATAAGATTGGTTTTATCTGCATATTTAATTATTTTAAAATTTAAATATCCTATTTAGTTATTTTAAAATTTAAATATCCTATCAAAGAATTATAATTTTTAAATTGTGAATTGTGTGTAATATATTCTTATTTATCATTAAAAACTTAAAGTGTAACGTCCCATTTAATTATTAAACGAAATTAAAGAAAACGTCACGATATAAAGTATAGCAGCGTAATCTTGGGGTCCTTAACGCAACCCCTACAACCTGGCACCACGGTGCCGACATAAAACAG
>Ga0214545_1011825_pt1 | contig 11799 bp, 15 predicted proteins | sample CNSS4metaG_FD_160064 | JGI IMG/M metagenome (GOLD analysis project Ga0214545, IMG submission 160064) | Root nodule microbial communities from cowpea collected in UCLA plant growth center, Los Angeles, California, USA - CNSS4 | ecosystem: Host-associated > Plants > Roots > Nodule | place: USA... | reverse complement strand
AAAGCAATGGTCATCGATCTTTCATATCGAGGCCCTCTGCAAAGCAATGGTCATTGATCTTTCATATCAAGGCCCTCTTCGATGGAAAGGTCATTGATTTTCATATGCTTTCATATTGAGGCCCTCTACAAAAGCAATGGTCATCGATCTTTGATATCAACGCCCTCTTTGATGGAATGGTTATTAATTTTCTTAATATTTGCATTGATGTGATTTCTTTTTAGAGCCCGGATGAAATTAGTGTTTCTGTCTTTTCTTATATTTTACTTTGATGATATGAAAATGACTAATTTTTCGTATCATCTAGTAAGATCTCAGAAAAGAGGGGCAACTGTCAACACCCAATTTCGTTCGGGCAAATAACATTGTTTTAAAAATAAATAAATAATAAATATAATAATAATAATAATAATAAAATGAAATGAAATGAAATAAATAAAATAATAAAGTAAAATAAAATTATATATATATATTGTTCTTGCAAAGAACAAATAAGATCGATTAGGCACAAGTGTCACCTTACCCACATAGTCCGCTATCTCCTCGGTTGGCCTCTTGCCATTTGGCATATATCAGCTTGGACTCGGGAGGGGTTACCTGCAGAAGGGACTCTGAAGCTTAAGTCAGCGAAAGCTCTCAAAAAGTCAAATTAGGTGATTAATGAAGTAATGAATGCGTACCCTTAATTCGTGGGGTCCATGTATATTTATAGATTATTAATTATGTTTTCCCATTCCATGGGTCGGGCCCTGGTTTGGGCCATAGGTGGGCCTGGGCCTTGGCCGAGGCCCTTAGTTTCGACTGTTGTGGGCTTACTGGATTTCAGGTGTGCTTTGATTTCGTTGAGTATCTTAGGGTGGTCGGCGTAGGCCGATTACCCCCTTTGGCGGCTTGTGCGTCCTAGGCTGGTTATTCCTTTTAGCATCTTAGGTTACCAGTTCAGGCCGGTTAGGCTTAGGTCAGCCTAGGCCGGTTACCTGAATAACTTCGCGTGTAGATATTACTTGGTTGAATTGGCTAGGTGTGGTACACCAGTCCCCTAGCCTTTGCCGATATAGGCATGTCGGTGAAGGATGATATATGTTGATATGCTAGTGAGGCCGACTAGGTGTGATACACCAGTCCCCTAGCCTTTAAGTGTGATGAATAGTGTTAAGGCTAAAGACGGGAAAAGGTTGGTAGCAGGTGAAGGGGTGTTAGAGGTCTAATCAAAAAGGGGTTTTGAGTCGTCGTTTCTGATACTCATGGCCTTTGGTGTGCTTATGTCGATTGGTATGGGTTATGATTTTTGGCGGGAAGAAGTTTTATCGTTTGGGATTCACCATTATAAATGCGGATTTCACAATGGGTTTATGTTTGTTGGTTCATTTGCGAGAATTTCATAATCAGAGACTTTGCGTGCGTTATACCTGTCCGACTAGTTCCTAGTTCCTGCCGTCATCTTTTTAGAAAAAGATATGTCTAGTAGTAGTGATAGTGTGTCGTTGTCTTCTTCCAGTAGTGAGAGTATGGAGTCCGGGAGGAGTATAGGTAGACATGTTGAGGAGGAGAGTACTAGCCCAGCGGCTGTGGTGGGCAGAATTCCGATGGAGACGGTGATTGAGGTGCGAGAAGACCCTCCTGAAGAAATAGCGGAGAGTAACTGGCCGGCCATGGCCGGTTATGAATGGATAGCGGCTGATGTCCATAACCAGTCGTCTTTGTTTCGGTGGTTTCGTCTACTGAACTCTTGGTTTAATTGCACACCTGTTATCACGAAAGGTGTGAACCGGGGTATCGTTTCGTTGGAGCGAGTGAGCGCCATTGACCGCGTATGTCATAGCCAAGAAGGGGTGACCGAGAAGTTTTTTTATATGTATATGTGTCATTTCTCCCAGCTGCATGTGAGGTTACCACTGGATGACTTCACCATGGGGGTACCTCGTGAGCTTAACGTGGCACCTACACAATTGCATCCGAACAATTGGGCCTACATGCAAGCTTTTCGTGTTTTGTGTCAATCGCTGTATCTACAACCTTCTCCTCGTGCATTTTTGTATTTTTATGACACGAGGCCCCGCCAGCCGACTACTTGGTTATCCTTGGTGAGTCGTCCTAGTATTAGCAGATTGGACGCGTTCTCACAGTCTTTCAAGCATTTCAAGGATGATTACTTTAAGGTTGTGGTGAAGGAGGAGGGAGGTCCTATTTCCTTAATGCAGATGGGAGTACAAAATTCCCGTTTAGTTGGACGGGTAGCCCTTCTCGATACAAGGACATGGGCACCGACGAGTTGTCGGCGGCGGATAAGGAGGTGGTGGAGGTCTTGATAAAGTTTTTTGATAAATTGCCCACTAAGGGCCTAGTTAGGGTTTATAATTTGGTTCACCCGATTATTGATATTGAAGGTATCTGTTTATGTCTTAAACTGTCTTGATGTTTCTAAGTTAACTTAACCGGATCTTGGTGCATTTTTGTAGGGCACATGGCTCAGTCCGGGAAGAAGAACTTGGCGCTTTTTCAAGCACTAAGGAAGGAGATGGCCGCGAAGGCCAAAACTGCTAGGAACACTGATGTTCCAAATTTACAGGAGTCATTGGTTGAGGTGCACGTGCATGACAGCACTAAAAGGAAGGCTGAGTTACCGGCTCGACCCGGTAAGGGTAAGGACTTGAAGAAGGTCAGGGCGGCTTTGCTTGGGCCGGGGTCATCGAGTGGGGCCAAAGGACCAAAATCCAGTTTGATTGAGCTGCCAGAAACTTCTGTTAGGAAAGATATCGATATCAATCTTCCGAAGACAGTCATCAACTCTATCGACAGTATGGAGGCAATCATCTGGTGAGGACTATGGTGGAATTTGGAAGCAAGGCGTTGATTTTAAGTCGCCGGGTTGGATCTTTGTATCTTCGAGAAGTAAAGGAGGGAAACCGGGAAAAGGTGGAGGAGTTGCAAGGGAAGGTTGATAGGTTCGCGGAGGAGAGGGCGGCCTGGAAGAAAGAGAAGGAAAGTTGGGAGGAGGAAAAGAAAAGGTTGGGAACCTGGAAGGTTCGCTGTTTGGATTCAGAGGGTAAACTTAATAAAAGGATAGCGGACCTGGAGGCGGACTATGACAACTTGAAGTTAAAATATGAGGGTGTTGAAGTGGAGCTTAATGATTTGAAGGGTTGTATCATCCAAGAGCACATCAATGGGTTCCAGAAGGGATTGCGGCAGGCGGCCTTCTTTTATAAGGATGTTGATGCAGCTGATTCAAAGTTTGATGTTAACAAAGATGTGGTTGATGGGCAGCTTGTTAACGAGGCCGAGAGTAGTCCGGAGGAGGAGATAGAGAAGGAGGCGACCGAAGAGGAGAAGGAAGCGGAGATTACCGTGGAAGGTGGCAATGACAAAGCGGCATAGGAATTTTATTTGTTATGATTCGAAATGGTTATTGATTCTATGTTTGTAATAATTGGCACATTATGTTTGTAACACTCTGTACACTACTTTGCTTTACTTTTAACGTGATTAATGCTTTGTGCCTACTATCTTGTTTGTCGAATGCCAATAATCGTGATGTATGTTATGTTTGGCGAACTCGATTGTATGTTGAGGGTGTTCGACCCTGACCGTTTACTTGTGGTAAGGGTGGGGAACTTAAACGAATTAACAAGTTAAGGGTGTTCGACCCAGGCCGCTTACTTGTGGTAAGGGTGGGGAACTTAAACGAATTAACAACAAGTTAAGGGTCGACTTAGGCCTCTTACTTGTGGTAAGGGTGGGGAACTTAAACGAATTAACAACAAGTTAAGGGTGTTCGACCCAGGCCGCTTACTTGTGGTAAGGGTGGGGAACTTAAACGAATTAACAAGTTAAGGGTGTTCGAACCAAGCCGCTTACTTGTGGTAAGGGTGGGTAACTTAAACGAATGCGAGATGTGAAGTAAAGAATGGTCGTAAAGTTGGGAACCCCTCGTATTATTCATTAAATCTGGGGTGCCTCATTAAACCCTCCTCGGCCAAAACCCTCCTTAGGGAAAAAAGACCAGGTGAGGAAAAAGAGTACACCCAGGGTTACAAGTGTTTGGTGTGATACAATACATGTTTTTAACTAAAGTAGAACTTGAGATGGGACACATTCCATGTATTGGGTATTTCTTCCCCAGACAACTGCTCCAGCCGATATGCTCCTCCCCCAGCATCTTCACGTATTCGGTATGGGCCGTCCCAATTGGCAGAGAACTTGCCATCCTTCTTTCTTGCATTGCTGGCCATTCTCCAAACTAAGTGTCCTTTTATGAACGATCTTGGGCATAGGTTGGCGTTATATTTCCTGGCAGCTCTTTGTTTGACGACTAAGTTGCGTATTTGAGCTTTTTCTCTTAGCTCGGGTAGGAGGTCGAGGTGAGTGGCCATGTCTTGATGATTGTGGGTTAAGTCATATAGTTCTCGGCGCAGGGATGGTTCGCCAATTTCAACGGGTATCATGGCATCTACACCATATACTAGGCTGAACGGAGACTCGTTTGTTGCTGATTGAGGGATGCACCTATAGGCCCATAACACTTCTACTAGTTCTTCGGGCAATCGGCCTTTAGCGTTGTCCAGCCGCTTGCGTAGCTCCACTAGGATAACCTTGTTTGCCGCCTCGGCCTGTCCGTTGGTCTATGGGTGTTCAACAGACCTGGTTATGTGTTTGATGCCTAGACCGGTGTAGAATTTGGCGAATTCCTTATCTATAAATTGTCGGCCATTGTCGGTGATGATGGTATGTGGGACACCATATCGGCATATAATATCCTTCCAAACAAATTGTTGGACTTGCTGGGTTGTGATGGTGGTTAGTGGTTTGGCCTCTATCCACTTGGTGAAGTAATCGATGGCTACTATTAAGAATTTTACTTGGCCTTTGCCGGGGGAGAAGGGTGAGGGCCATGCACTAAAGAATCATTTCTTGGTTGAGGTGTGGGGTACGAAGGGCAGCCTTTCTGAAGCGATCAATAAATGCCCGAAGCGGTTCACCTTGTTCTGGCCTGATGCCGAGGAAGGAGATTGTAGTAGTTTGATGTGGGCGGCTACCAGCAAAATGAGTTGTGAACATGTGTGAGAGGGTGTTGAAGCTGTCAATAGAGTAAGGTGGGAAGGTTGTGAACCATTCGAGAGCGGGGCCTTTGAGGGTGGTGGGAAAGGCTTTGCAGAAGACGGCGTCTTGGAAAGTGTACAGGGCGACGTGGGTGATGTAGACCTTAAGGTGTTCGTTGGGGTCGGTTTCACCAGTGTAACGCTCCAGTGTAAAGGGTTCCCACTAAGTGGGAAGGGGGATGTTAGCGATGAAGTCGGTGAAAGGGTGACGACTTCTGGGTTGGTGGGGTGGGAGTGGGTGGGGGGAATGGGATGGTGGACAAGGGTGGGAAAGGTGGAGGTGAAATTGTGAGGGGGGATGTGGGTTGTAGGGAGGTAGTGAGGGTTGTAGGGTGGAATATGAGTAGTATGTAGGGTGGTGGGCATGTTGTAGGGAACTTGAGTGGTGGGGAGGGTGGCAACAGGTGTGGGGGCCGCGGCATGTCCTGGGAGGGTAGAGGGGAAGTGAGTGGGATGGGCTGAGAGGATGGGAATTCATTGGGTGGTGGTGAAGGTGTGCGGGGTAGGATTGTACTCGCTCTCTTCTTCCATGGGCTGGAAAACCGGGGACCTTGCAGCTTCAGATGCTTCCTTGGGCTTTCCCTTTTGAGTGGGATCGGCCTCGATCTTTCGCTTGAGGCGGGAGTTTTCCTGTCGTAGTGCTTCCATCTCATCAGCGTTGCGCTTCTTTAGATCAGCCAGCTCCTGTTGCATCTTGACTTGACCGTCCAGGATGGCGGCCAGATCCGGAGTGAGGTTAGCGGGTCCTGAGGGGCCAGCGTCAACTTGCTTGTTAACTCCTGCTCTACTACGGGTTGAAACCATCTTTGGAGAAAATGGGTAGTAAAGTGTTATCTCGTGCCCCACGGTGGCGTCAATTGTTCCTCTAGAGAACAAATAAGATCGATTAGGCACAAGTGTCACCTTACCCACATAGTCCGTTATCTCCTCAGTTGGCCTCTTCCCATTTGGCATATATCGGCTTGGACCCGAGAGGGGTTACCTACAGAAGGGACTTCGAAGCTTAAGTCAGCGAAAGCTCTCAAAAAGTCAAATCAGGTGATTAATGAAGTAAGGAATGTGTACCTTTAATTTGTGGGGTCCATGTATATTTATAGATTATTAATTATGTTTGCCCATTCCATGGGCTGGGCCCTGGTTTGGGCCATAGGTGGGCCTGGGCCTTGGCCTAGGCCCTTAATTTCGACTATTGTGGGCTTACTGGATTTCAGGGGTGCTTTGATTTCATTGAGTATCTTAGGGTGGTCGGCGTAGGCCGATTACCCCCTTTGGCGGCTTGTGCTGCCATTGCTTATACGTTGTCCTAGGCTGGTTATTCCTTTTAGCGTCTTAGGTTACCGGTTCAGGCCGGTTAGGCTTAGGTCAGCCTAGGCCAGTTATCTGAATAACTTCGCGTGTAGATATGGTGATCGTTTATTATTATTACTTGGTTGAATTGGCTAGGTGTGGTACATATATTGTATCACACCTAGCCGGTCACGCTAGCACATCAACACATATCATCCTTCACCAACATACTTATATCGGCAAAGGCTGGGGGACTGGTGTACCGTACCTAGTCAACCTAACCAAATAATAACAATAAACAATCACCACATCTATACCGGAAACAACCCAGGTACCCGGCTCAGGCCGACGTAGGCCTAACTGGCCTAAACCCATAACCAAAGTCGCTAAAGGAACGGCCAACCTAGGACAATATACGAACAAGGACGACATAAACCAACAAGGGAAGTAACCTGATCGAACCATTCTAAAAGACTTGACGAAACTAAAACCAGCCAAAGACCACGTATTAGCAATAGCGGCACGAGCCGCCAAAGAGGTAATCGGCCTATGCCGACCACCCTAGTATACTAAATGAAATCAAAGCCCACATTATGCCTAACTGATCTCATTGTTCTCTGCAAGAATATATATATATATATATATATATATATATATATATATATATATATATATATTTTCAAAAATAAGTGTTACATAAAAAAGGATAAAAAAATAAATTGTCAAAAAAGAAATAATAAAAATTCATTAATAAAAGTTTCTAATTTATGTTTTTTTTAAGCGTTAACTAAAATAATCTTTTTGTTTTTTATATAATAGAAAAAAAAATTCGTTTTTAATTAATTAATAAATTCAGAAAATTAAAATTAAAGATTAAAATTAAAAATAAAAAGTGTGCGCAGGATTGGAGGGAACAATTTTTTTTCTTCTATCTCAACTTCCTCCAACTGCTGCTCACCCCATCTGCTAATTAAGTTGGCACAAACACTAGGAGGTTACCTCTCACACGTTAATCCATCATCAAACACCCTTTGCATCTTTGGGCACCACGGCTATGCAACAATTTTCATTCGATGATTGAATTCGGAATTGCAACAAAAGAGAACCAATCGGTAAACCAACAACATTTTGGAATCAAAAAACAGAGCTGCAAAATAAGGATGCATTTTTCTATCTTCAAACCTCTTTAATGTTGTATGATGTTCTGAGTTGAGGCTTTTGGTTGTTGATTATATGCCAGTAAAAACAATTGAAACGAATTTCATGTCACAAAAACACTTCTCTGTTTTTTTTTACAATGTAAACCAATTAACAATGAAATAGAAAACAAATAGAAAGGAGTGGATTTGCCACTGGCAAATAGGAATTCGGCAGTGAACATTGTCATTCCGGGAAGTGTATAATGCTGATGTCGGCTTTGGTAGTGTATAATGTCGGTGTGCTTGTTCACGGTGGTCACCGGCGTTGTTGTGGTAGTCGCAACAAGAGAGATGGTGAGCCACAATTGAACCATTGTTGGATTCTAGGATGATGCGATGTGAGAAGGTGTTGGTTTTGGTGATGCCATTGACGACATTAGGGGTCGCCGCCAGTGGTGGTCTGCTGGTGGGTCTCAAGCAGGAGCAGTCATGGTGTTTGTTTGGTGGCCGTTTGCGGAAGGAAGGAGACGAAGTAGGTTTAATGGTTAAGGTTCAGTTGCTGCATTTTGATATAGCTTTAGGGTTTTTTAGTTTTTGCTTCATGCACCACCACAGTTCATTCACGCACCACCCCCTCTTCTTTTATTAAGGTTAGCAGGTTTAAGTTTTTGCTTCATGCACCACCATAATTCATTCACGCACCACCTCTTTTTTTATTAAGGTTAGAAGGTTTAAGTTTTTGCTTCATGCACCACCACAATTCATTCACGCACCACTTCTATTTTTATTAAGGTTAGCAGGTTTAAGTTTTTGCTTCATGCACCACCATAATTCATTCACGTACCCCTTCTTCTTTTATTAAGATTAGCATGCTTAAGTTTTTGCTTCATGCACCACCGCAATTCATTCACGCACCACCTATGTTTTTATTAAGGTTAGCAGGTTTAAGTTTTTGCTTCATGCACCACCATAATTCATTCACGCACCACCTCTGTTTTTATTAAGGTTAGCAAGTTTAAGTTTTTGTTTCATGCACCACCATAATTCATTCATGCACCACCTCCTTTTTTATTAAGGTTAGCAGGTTTAAGTTTTTGCTTCATGCACCATCATAATTTATTCACGCACCAACTCTGTTTTTATTAAGGTTAGTAGGTTTAAGTTTTTTTCTACACGCACCTCCATATTTCAGTTTGCGCACACCTAATTTTAATATTGAATTTTTTTATTTATTTACTTCATGCACTCCCCAATGTAATAACCCCACACCCCTTACATTAAGTTTTAGTTTACTTTACGTACCTGCATTTTCACTAAGCACACACTCCACTCCTTTAATTTCTTCTTAGGATAGAATGCGTTTACTTTAATGCACCCCGTGTTTTACTATATGCACCACGCATTTATTTTAATGCACCTGCGTTTCCTTTATGCATCCCGCGTTTCTCTTTGTGCAGCACATTTCCGTGTATTTTTTTTCTCATTTATCTTTTTTAATTAAATCTCACATTTCAATCATATTATTTTCAAAAATGGTAAAGATATTTTAAATTGAAATAAAAAATTAAAATAATTTTCAAAAATTATAAAAATAAGAATAAATAAAAATGTAAAATTATTTTCTTTATTTTTTCTTTTAGTGTCTAATTGACCGTTCGCGTCACATGACACTTCTTTTTAAAATAAAAAATATAAAAATTGTTCTGGTGTCTAATCGGCCGCTCGCGTCGTAAGACACTTTCTTTTAAAATGCAAAAATATTAGAAATTGTTTTTGGTGTCTAATTGACTGCTCGCGTAGCACGACACTTCTTTTCAAATATGTCAAAAGACAAATTTCATAAATTAAATCATTTAATCAAACAATTTTATAAACGACTACATAACCCTGATTTCTCATTTTTAATGAGAATAAGTAGGACCAAGGTTTTAACCCTTGTCGGGTCCTTTTCACTCAAAAAATAATTTTGTTCAATATTTTCTTATTTATGGGAAAAATAAATATTTGAAATAAACACATCTCTTTTGCAAATTTAATTAAAGGTATCGCCTTTGCTGTAGGGTGCTAATACCTTCCTTACACGTAACCGACTTCTGGACCCTAAATTTGGTTTTCATAGATTTTATATTATTTTTATGGTTTTCTATAGTTTTCCAGAATAAACTATGGTGGCGACTTCTAATCTCTTTTTCCAAATCAATTTCTTTTTAGTTCGTCGTCCCATCGCGATTTAGGTTGCAACATATCTCATTTATTTTTTCGTTTAATTGTTATTTTGTTTTTGGATTTTATAAGATATTTCATTTTTATGCAATAAAAGAGGAAAAGACAAATGTGTGGATTGCATTTTGCAAATAAGGGGAAATCTTAGAGATTTGGGAAGATTATCAACATAATGAGTGGAATATTGAATAGTCAAAGATTATCAACAATATTAGATATCCACAAAGTTGTTTACTCAAATTACAAGTCAGAATAATTGAAGAGTAATTCAAATATATGGAATCTCCATAAATTAAAAGATATATATCACGGATTATCTCGTACAATTTATTCAAATACCAAATCAAGTCGAAGTCTAATTATGAAATTCTATAAATATAGGGCTTGTCATAGTTAAAAAAAACATACGTAGAGAGAAAGAAACTTGATATCTCTACGCTTGAAGGTAGAAGGGCATTTTGAAGGCTATAGGCATTCAATTTCAAAATCAATCTAGTATTTAGTATGTTTAGGAGTAACTAACTCCCCCATTCACATGTGTTGGACACGATATTAGAACCTATACTAGAATAGACAACTAATTGATTACCCATCTAGACATAGAGTACATCATTGGTCATTCATAACATCAAAATTTTGATCATTAATTCGAATTGTTAATAAGGAAAGGTTTAAGACATTAGGGTTCTTATTAAAGTTTAAACTTGTACTACAACATTAGAGCTTGTTACATAAGGTGTGAATGCTAAAATAGGAATTAAAAGAATTTTGTTTAGTTTTTTTTTTACTTTGAATTGGATCATGAAACCAAATCCTAGTGAAACTTTTATCAAATAATTTTCTCAACCAAGCTCTTTGTTTCCATTATGCCAATTCCCTTTAGTCTAAATTTATTTTATTTTTTTATCTCAGCCTAAAATGTTTTATTATTCTCACCCTTTATCAGTAACTAACCAACTAATTTAAACCCCATTAGTTTCTGTGGGATACGATTTTTGGACTTGTTCACTTTATTACTTGTTCAATTTGGTACACTTGTCAATCATATAACATGTTTTTGGCGTCGTTTTTGGGGACTATAGTTTGGTTTAGTTTAATTGTGTTTGTTAACTGATTTAGGTTTTTTTTTTATTTATTTCAAAAAGAAAGGAAAAATATGTCTTTATTATTTTCCACTATTTAATGTCTTCCTTCTTGTTTTCTTGATTGTGATTAAGATGTAAGATTTCGGCTAATCGATTACTCCACAATTTGGAGATTGAAAGAACAAGTCGGAAAAACAACAACATAAGAAGAAAACTATTCAAGGAAGCGCGAGAAGTTTCCTGTACAACCGCAGAAAGTACAAAAGATTTTGTTTATTACGCACATATCCAGCTAGCAAATTAGGAAGAAGAGGTGGATATGGTTGAACAAGATGATGGACAACATAATTTGGGAGACTATGCAACATTCATGGGGCCACTCAATTTCAACAGCATTGTTAAGCCAACCATAGTTACACCAAATATGGATATTAAGCATGCCCTTATGCATTTGGTGCAGAGTAATCAATTACATGGGTTATGTCATGAAAACTCATATAATCACTTGGCCACGTTCTTTGAAATTTGCAACACAATGAAAATAAATCAAGTACCAGACAATGTTATTCACTTTAGTTTGTTTCTCTTCTTCCTTGGCAGGGAATGTAAATAGCCCAATTGAGTGGGATGATCTAGTCCAAAAATTTCTTCAAAAATTCTTCCCTCAGCCCAAGGTTAATCCAAGAAGGTATGAGATTACAACATTTCGATAAGACTATGAAGAATCGTTGAGCCAATCTTGGTAGCAACTCAAAGGTCTGCTAAGGATGACACCAATGTATGGATTTGAAGATCCAACACAAATTAACATCTTTTTGAGGGAACTTAGAGCCCAAACCAAATCATTGAAATATTTAATCAAGGGGATAAAGATGAGAGAAAAGAGGTTAAAATTGGTAACAACACGAGTAAGGAGGTACGAGGAAAAATATGTCATTTGTTGAAAGAGTTCAGAGATGTGTTTGC
>Ga0214545_1011824_pt1 | contig 11801 bp, 4 predicted proteins | sample CNSS4metaG_FD_160064 | JGI IMG/M metagenome (GOLD analysis project Ga0214545, IMG submission 160064) | Root nodule microbial communities from cowpea collected in UCLA plant growth center, Los Angeles, California, USA - CNSS4 | ecosystem: Host-associated > Plants > Roots > Nodule | place: USA... | reverse complement strand
ATATATATATATATATATATATATATATATATATATATATATATATATATATATATATATATATATATATATTATTTCTTCTAATTATTTGGTTTGTTATGAAACTCATTCGAATCTCCAATATATTTTTCATCTTATCATAACTTTTGTGTAATTATGTTAAAATGATGTATGTCAATTAAATTTTTTTTGTATCTCACATTTGAATATTTCTATTATTTTTTAATATTTTTATTTATTGTATATTTTCCTTTCACATGAGAATGCTAAATACTCTTAATTTAAGTGTTTAATAGCATAAACATTTCATTTACTAGGTAATATAAAAAAAAAGGTTTAATTATGTTTTGGTCCCCATTTTGGAGTCAAAATCTCAACTTGCTACCCAAAATTTTAAAAGTCTCAAAATGGTCCCCTTTTTTGTTAAAACGTCTCAAGTTTGCCCTTTCTGTTAAGTCTGAGTTGACGCCATTAAATGGAGTGTTACATGTCAGTTCCTCGATTTTTTTAATTTTTTTTGAATTGTTTTTTATTTTTGATTGTTTTTTAAAAAATATAATTTTGCCACGTGCCAAGCTGTCGTCATGCCACGTGGCATTGACATAGTGATGTGACAGTGACAATGACATGTGTCACTTATGTCATTTCCAAAATCTTAATTTGGTCCCTTTATTTTAATTTTTGTCCCAATTTAGTCCCAATTTTTGTAAATATTTGCAATTTTGTCCCTCTCCAAATTGAAATCAAATTTAATTTCTATATAAATGTACACAGATATTTCTATCAAAATTTATATTTCAAGTAAATATTTTTGACCAAATTAAGTTCATTTAATTAATATTTTACATTGAACTTTATTTAAAATTGTTTTAAAGTTTTTAATAGAAAAAAATTTTATAAATTAACTAGTTCATGTAACAATAAAAAACATATAAATTTAAAATTTGAAAATAATTTTAAGTAAAGTTGAATGTGAAATACAATTTTAAATAAACTTAGCTATGTTAAAAATATATAATAAAAATATCAATTTGAAAAAAAATATAAAATTTAATAAAAATATTTGTATAACATTTATTTAAAAATTGATGTTTGTTTTAATTTGGAGAGGGACGAAATTGAATTAGTTTTACAAAAATAAGGACTAAATTGAGACAAAAAATAGAAAACAGGGACCAAATTGAGACTAAGGAAATGACACCTGGCATTATCACTGCCGTGGCAAAATTTTTATTTTTAAAAAGAAATCAAAAAAAATCAAAAAATCAAAAAATTAAAAAAATCAAAAAATCGAGGAACTGACATGTGGCACCCCATTTAACGGCATCAACCCAGACTTAATAGAAAGGGTAAACTTGAGACGTTTTAACAAAAAAAGGGGACCATTTTGAGACTTTTAAAAATTTGGGTACCAAATTGAGATTTTGACTCCAAAATGGAGACCAAAGGCATAATTAAACCTAAAAAAATATTTCCTTATTATTAATAAATTTTGTTTCATTTGAAAAACTCTTTTGTTCCGCTAAAATAATTTTTTATTTCTCAACCATTGAGTATATAGCTTGATATTTGAAAAGTTTTCTTAAATCTCTAAAGTATTTTTGATCTTATCATACCCTCAATTATATATTTGTTTTCCTTTGGGCGATTTCTTTCAATAATCTCTCAAATTGTTTATAAGACACACATTTGTTAAGTTTTTAATATTTTTATTTGTTGTTTATTTTCATCATGTATAATACTATTTCAATATTTTTTATCTAATTATTTTTTATTTTCTAACTCATTATCAATCATACTGTAATTTTTTCATTATAATTTTATAAATAACTTTTATTTACTATAATCTAAAAATTTAATGTAATTGTCATGAATATTTTTTTTATCACCATTCAACATATATTGGAGTTCAAAAGATACAAGATTTATGTCAAAATTTTATTATGTTTATTATTTTTTCTTCGAGTCATTTTGATCAAGTGATGTATTATAACTTTTATTAGTGTATAAAAAAGAGATTCATCAGAATTTAAAAAATTGAAGTAAACAAACATTTAAGACATATTTTATTTGATTATTTGTTTTTCTTTATTTAAAAAAAATATTTTTAAATTTTATCAACTAGGTCTCATTAATGTTTGTAAATTTAATAAATGTTTTGGTTCTCATAAAATTTTATTTGGTATTCTAATCTAAAATGTAAATAATTAGAATTTATTTCGAAGTATTTGATATTAAAGAAATAATCATCCTCCTAATATTGAATATTTAATAATATTATATTTCCTTTACCTTAATTTTTTATTATTTTATAAAAAATAATTATGAAGTAGTAAGAAAACGGATACGTACGGATATGGGTACGAGATTATACCTGTTATCCGGTGGGGATGAGAATAGGACAAAAGTTTAATACCCGTTGAATTTGAGTATGAGAATGAGAATTGATTTTTTCTACGTGGATGAGTATGGAATAGTGAAACTCGTTCCCGCTCCGTCCCGTCCTTTTACCATCCCTAATGGTGGGTGGGGTAAATTTAGGAGAGAGTATTTTGTTTTTATCTAATCAATGGTCAAAGGATAAATTTAGTATCGGGATTTATAAATGTTTGGGGTGAAGAAAAAAAAAATACATGGAGGTGTAAAAAGAAACCTCCTAAAATTTATTTCATTTTTAGCCTAGTTTAAACTCATTGACTTGTGTGTTTAGATTTTTTTTTTTAACAATGCTAACAATGTCAACAAGCTAATTATTAAAAAGATTTTTCGTATAAAATTATTGTCTTTTGTTTACTAACAAATTTTAGAATTCATCAATTTAATATTCAATTAAACATATCATCTATAGATGAAAAATCTTGAAAAGAATTTAATTATTAGAGGATTTGTTTAGAATGATAACTCATTTGAGCTAACAAAAGTTTTTTTTTTGGGGCTTAAATACCTTTTTGGTCCTCATTTTCGTAGTGTTTGTTGCGGATAGTCCTCATTTTGATAGAATGTTTAAAATGGTTCTCATTTTTACCGAATGTTTAAAATGGTCCTCATTTTCGCAATTCATGTTTTATTTGATCCTTTTCTGTAACGCCGTTAAATAATTAGGAGCATTGTACAGGTGGCACAGTTTGTATTAGGGTGTGTTACATGTACTGTACAGGTGGCTAATTAACGTTAATTTTTCAATTTAGGGAAAATAGAGAAATTTCTTCATCTTCGTCTTTCTTGAGCTCGGATTTGCAGAGGAAGCAGCTAATACTTGTCATTTCATCATTAGATTGCAGTTGCGCTCTTCATCTCAATTTTCCAATTAATCATCATCAACGAGGTAAGTGGGTTTAGAGTTTTCTGGGTTGTGTTTGCTCGTGGGTTAGGGTTTTCGTAATTCTATTTTGAGGTTTATTTGTCTTTCGATTCCAGATGCCCAAACTGCTGAGAATGCACCAACGGTTGAAACTGCTGAGAATGAACCAACGGCTGAAACTCAAACAACTCAACCACCAAGGAATGAAGTGGAGAGTCAAGCAACACCACTACCAACACCAGAAAAACCATCTCACCAGTTTAGGATGAAATTACAGATTAGGAGGAGACCATGATAGCAACAACAAACGTCTTAGTTATTTTTTGGAATTTCTTATCTAGAATTCATTATTGATGTACTGCATTTTGACTTTCCTTAAACTTCGTTCAATCTCACTTTTGCCAAACATTGATGTAGTGCATTTTGATCAGGATGAATTAACGTTATGAATTTAACTTCTTCCAGACTTAGATCAATTTAATTTTTCCCAAGCTTAGATCAATATCACTTACTTCAATGCTCAGATTAAGATGTCATTTTGAACATGTTGGGACTAATATCAACATAATCAAACTAATTCATTTCTACATTTAACAATAGTACAAAATAGATTGGACTTTAAAAGATTACACACAATAACAGTACGAATAATACAATAACAATACAAGTGAACCCTATCACTAATTGCAGCCTCTTCTCAGCAACCTTCAATGACTTCTCCACATCATTAATCTGCCTCATTTATGTCATGATGATGACATCCTTTTCATCAACACCACCATTTGAAAAAGTTGCAGCCCACATTATTGGAACCACCACTCTGTAAATCAATAAACCAAAAATTAAAACCAATTTATTATTAACAAAAAAATAAAAACAGGTTGTACCCAAAATTTTCTACCAATATTCTTTGGAGTTCTTGTCATCCTCAGAGCTGTCATCTCTCTGCAGCTACAACTCGGGGTTAATCCATTTCTCGTTGAACCACCAACAGTGCACGAAGATTGGGACTATAACATACCTATATGATGGGATTGCAGGAAGAAGAAGATTGCAGCAACACTAATTGGAAATGGAGGAACAAGATTTCCAAAACTCACTAACTGCCCAAACATTCCTTACCAAAATCCTAGCTCACTTATTTATCCCCAAATATCTAATTACCACACTTGTACAATACACGTAACACACCCTAATACAAACTGTGCCACATGTACAATGTTCCGTTAACGATTTAAACGGCGTTACAGAAAAGGACCAAATAAAACACGAATTGCGAAAATGAGGACCATTTTAAACATTCTGTCAAAATGAGGACCATCCGCAACAAACACTACGAAAATGAGGACCAAAAAGGTATTTAAGCCTTTTTTTTGCATATCTACATTGAAAATCTTTAGAATTCTTTATAGGAGATCGTGTATTCCTTAGACTTTCACCTTACAATGGTATTGGAAGGACAATCAAATTAGAAAAGTGACACTTAAGTTCTTTGGCTCCATCAAATTCCTAGGATAATAAGTTCAATAACTTATCAACTTGCTTAAGTTTTCCCTTGGCCAACTTACATAAATTTTTAATCAGTGACAAATCTTGACCAATAATTATGGAGAACCAAATGAATATATTCAAAAGTTTCAACTTGTATTTTATATGAACACCATTTTAGATACATTATCATAATTTCATCCTTATTACTTATTGGATATTGTCATATTTGAATATGTTTTCTAATATAATATTGTCATAAAGAAGTAATATCAAACTCATAATCACTTGTAGTTTTTTTAACCTTAAGAAATGACTCATCTAATTGAACAATTGATTATAAGTACGATATTCTAGTTTGTGTAAAGAATTTGAATTTGTTTTCATTTTCATCTTCATGTATAGTTTTCTTTTTATTACTTTCAAAAAATAAATATAAATTCTTTTACTCTTCATCAATTGACCTGTTTTTTTTTTAAGTTTGAAATTTAAAAATAGTTTATCATAATCTAATTAAAAATTCAAAGATATAACTAATAATAGAAAACTCTAATAATAATCAAGTCACAATTGAAAACTCGTTATGAAAAAATACATAATACATTATTTTTTCTTCTATCTCAATAAAAAGTGATCATACAAAGGTTCATGAGTTAAAAAAAAATTCTAACTATAATAAACTAATAATTCACTAGCAAGTGAAACAAACTAAGAGTTTTTTTTTTCTTCAAAAATTAAAGAGAACATAAGAAATGACAGCAAAAATATTAAGTTTATCTTTAACTTTTTTTTCTTCAAAAACAAAAAGAAAGAAAATAGGTGAAACTGAGAAATGAGTATAATATGTGAAAAACTCAAGAGACAATGTAAAAAAAGATAAAAGAAAATCTAAATATGTATTTTTATTCTTTATTGTATTTGATTTTATATTTTAATATTTATTAACATTAAACATTGTGCTTTATAAAATGAAAGCTTAATTATATTTTAAATGTCACTGGTCTCTGACCCGTGCATACACACGGATTTTTTTTTTTGTTTTAAATAATATAATTGATATTATATTTATTATTTATAAAAAAATGTGTAATTAATTTTTAAATAAAATTTTTTAAGGGAAAAGTAATAAAAATATACATTTTTTAATAGTAAACTATACGTACTTTTTTTTATTTAAATATAATATAAATTACCTCGTAAAAATATGATAATATATTTTTATAAATTTAATAATAATTTTATAGTTTATGGTCATTGTAATAGAAATATTTAAATAAAATAAAAATAAATATTATCAATTTTGATTAAATATATATTTAAAGTTAATATTTTTAAAATCCTTTACATGTTTAAAATATTTATGATTGAAAAATATTTATTTTTCCATGTGTTAAAATATTGTTGATATTATAATTATGGTAACTTTTTAACAAATATAATTTATAGAAAAATTTTAAAAGAATATAAATTTGTTTTGAATTAAAACTTTGAATGAAATAAAATTAAATAATAAATAATTTTCTAATAATTTTTGCATGAAAATCATGTGAAAAAAATAAAATGAAAATCAGCAGAAAATTAGTAGTTTCCTGTCAAATTTTAAGATATATTTAACATGTTTTTACTAATTTAAATTTGTAAAAACATTTGCAACAAATATAAAATTTTTATGTGAAATTTTCTAAAAATTTAAATCAGCAAGAAAAAATATGATAATAACTAAATTATATTTTTTACCTTTGTCAAAGTTTGTTATTTTTTTTTGTCAATAAAAATAATGAATTTATGTTAAAAAGAATATTAATGTGAATATTAATACTAATGTTAATGTTAACAACAATAATCTATAACTATATAAAGAGATACATCAACAACAAAACAAATAAAAAATTGAAATAATTAAAATATGATCCTAGAGTAAATTGTATGTCTAACTATAATAATAATAATAATAATAATAATAATAATAATAATAATAATAATAATAATAATAATAATAATAATAATAATAGTAATAGAACAACTACATATATGAAAAGATACACATCTTTGGTGTCTTCTTTTATTTTTACAATTTTATCCTTTAAATTATTATTTTTCAAAATTTAACTAATTATTCATAACAAAAAAATTATTTTTCAGTTTTATTATTTTACTAATTTTAGTAACTATTTTTTTAATTACTCTTATGTAATGATAAATCAACAACAAAACGAATAAAAAAGTGCAAGTAATTGGAACATGATCATGTAGTAAGTAAAAATAAGATGGGTGTCTAACTATAATAATAATATTCCGTATTGATAAAAATAATAATAACGTTAATAATACCAATAATAATAATATATAATAGTAACATATAATAATAATAATAATAATAATAATAATAATAATAATTATTATTATTATATTAATATTGGTTATAATTTTACTACTATCACTACAAATAATATTTATAATAATAATATTCATAATAATACTTATAAAAATATTACAAATAAAAATATTATTAATAATTACAAATAATAATATTACTTATAATTAATATTATAGTTGAAATCATAAATAAATGAAAAAATAAAAACAAATTGGTTTTTGTAAGATTTGAACCCGGGTCCTTTTGTTACACAGTTTTAAAATTACGGAAAAACTAAAATTTATGATCCTTGTCAATAAAAGAAGATGGGTAATATAATAATTTTGGTGGTATCTTCTTTTCTTAATATGTAATAGACTTGCGTTATCGCCACATGTTATCTTATTATTTTATTATTTTAAAATTTTACAATATAATTTATAATTTTTTAATTGTTTGATTTTATATTTTTATAATTTAATAATTTTTATATTTTAATTCAAAATTATATAATTATATAATTATGATTTTATAAAATATAAAATTATGATCTATTTTTAATTTTTATTCAAATAATAAAATTATAGTTTATTAATCATAAATTTTGAATTAAAATAATAAAATAGTAAAAATATATAATTATAAATTTATAAAGATAAAAAATCATAAATTATAAAATTATAAATTACAAAATTTAAAAATATAAAATGATGTGGGTGACAAGTCAACAAAGTGACATAGAAAGATAATAATTACATAAGTCCCTTAAGAGCCACATCATCCCATTAAGAGAAAAATTTAACATCAAAGATTTAATTGAAAAAATTAAATTTAATTAGTACTCAATGGATCACAAAAATTTACTACGACTCAATTGAAAGTTCTCAAGTTTATCATAAACCTAAAATATAATTAAGCCAAAAAAAATAAAAATACATAATTTAATTTGTATTAATTTTTAATATATACATTTAATTTAAAATTTTTAAAAAATATTAAAAGCTCAATATATAAATTATAAAAAATTTAAAAAGAAAATTGGGGGAAGGGGCGGCACCACCCTGCCCTGTAAAAGCTCCGCCATTGTTTTTAATGTATAACATTTGAGAACATGTACTTAATCCTTAGCATATTTTAAAGTCAAATCTTGTTCGAGTCAAGAAAAATTATATTTTCAAGTTAAAATAGTTAGTATTATGGATTATGATATGAAACAACTACGTGGTTGAAATACTAGTTTGGTTAAAATGTTTTTAGATATCAAATTTGGTGATTATACCAAGGAGATAGAAGAAAAGATGCATGAATCCTATCCTCATCTTTTGCCTTTTAAGAAATTTCCAAGGACAAGAGTTTTGTTTTTGTTAGTGATAATGTGGGAAGATGAACCAAGGCCCATTCTTTTCTTCTTTTTTTCCCATTAAATTTTGTTACTATCTTTCTTCCAAAGAGTTTCCTATTTCTTGTCTGCTCTATATTTGTTTGATGAATCAAAACCGGGAGCAAGAAGTTAAAGGGGAGCAAGAAGTTAAAGAGGTGAAAGAAGTGTTAAAACTGAATCTAATATATATATATATATATATATATGCTATGTGATAGAAGGAATAATCATGATATATAAATATTGTCCTATATCTTGTACAAGTTGTCTTTTGCCATGGTTTTTTCATATCTTCAAGCCTGATGGAAATGAGTATAACAATGGAATAAACAATGGAGGTTGGCTTCATAAAATTAATGGATGTTGAATTCATCAAATTAAGGAGAGATTGTTAGCACAAATGACTTTGATGCATAAAGATTTGATGAAGACGTGAAGGATTAATGAAGATATCGATGAAGGATGATTGAACAGATCAAGTTTGAAGTGGACATTGAATTGGACTACATGCAAAGTTCTTGAAGTTTGAAGTTGGAGCTTAATTTGAAGACTATTTGACATAGAATAGGTATTTTGTGTTTGATTATAGTCTTTCAATATGTTAAAATAATTTTTAATAGGTTAAATGATTTTCTATTATAGTTTTGCAAGTAACATATTTGATCGTCTCAAATATTATTCAATCAGCTGATTTCACTTAGGTTAAGTGAAATCAACATATTGAACATAAATTTCAACCTATTCAGTATGTCAGTTGGTTGACTACAAAACCTGAATCTTCAGAGAAAATGATGAGAGATTCATTTTAGCATGAAATTAGTTTGATACTTCTGGAAAATCTCGTTCTCTATGAACTTCTTAGTGCTGGATTTGTGTGTGATCATCTTTGAAGGTTTGGAGTTGTGATTGCTCTTGGTTTTTGCTTTAAAAAGCCACCATTGAGGTTCTTGGTTGGCTAGGGAGAGTCAACATTGATGTTTGATCTCTCTTAAGATTGTGTGGTGTTCCTGGTTGGATTCCAAGTCCGCAAGAAAGGTTCTTGTTGTGTGAGGTTCTTATGAGATCCAGAGCCTTGGTGTGTTATTTTGTTTTTCAGAAGTGTAATCTTGTAACGATCGTACTATCCGTACGCGTTAATTGTAAAATATTAAAATTAAAATTATGTTTTATTAAGTTTAAATTTAATTAAAATTATGAATAAAATTATATTTTATTAAATTAAATTAAATTTTAATTTTAAATATTTATAAGATATATTTTTTTAAATATTTGTGAGTATCCACGAGTACCCGCGATTTTAAAATACCGCAGATATTTTTAAATGGGTACCCGTGCGAGTAGCAAAGCGCGTAACGGATGAATTTTTTGTTGCGGGTCGGGTTGCGGGTAGGCACTATCCATGTCCTAATCGACCCGTTGTCATCCCTAATTGTTATGTAAGTTCAATTGTTGATAAATGATTGACTATTGGTTAGTATACTTTCCTTAGTGAAAATTGGAAGAGTACAAACAAAGTATGGTAGCCAGATCCAGTGCTGAAGAAGAATTTTGAGTAATTGCTCAAGGGATGTGTGAACTATTGTGGCTTAAGGACTGAACAACAAGAATTTTGAAAGAATTATATCCAAATTGGAAAAACAACATTTATTCACCAGCTTGAAGAATGGTGTTAAGATATTTTAGGAAATTTCTAACGTTATTCTTAATTATAATAAATATGTATTTATTAGGCTTTAATTTTGAATATCTTATTTTTATTTCCAAAACTGTCCGAAAAGATTTAATGTTTATAATGAGAAAATACAAACAAGATTCCTTTATTATTCTTTAGATTTATAATAACACACAATAAATATATATATATATATATATATATATATATATATATATTCAAATTATTGAGCAGAAAACCTATTATTGAAAGGATACATATCTTTTTCAACGATGGTCTAAATTTTATATAATAAGATATCATTGAGATGGTCTAAATTATATATAATAAGATATGATGCAATGGAAATTTTAGGGAGAATTCCCTATAATAAAAATGATTTTAGATAACAATGAAAAAAATATTTTAGATAACAATGAAAAATTGCGGTCTTAGGCAAAAAAATCGTTGCTTAAAGTTTAAGTAACAAAATGGCAACGAATTTGAGGTTGTTGGATAGGTGGTCATGACCTATGACCTATACTATACTATAGGCAATGAATTTTTTTATTTATTTAGGCCACGAAATTTAAAAACCCTTTTGAGATATGCAACAATTAAAAATTGTTACCTAAAAAATAATAATAGACAACATTTTTGCAACCACCGTAATGCAACGATCTTTTTGTGTTGCTTATTTTTTTAAGCCACATTTATGAAAGTTTAGTCATATGTTTTAAGCAACAAAAAATTATCTTTAAACAAAGGTTATTAAATCATTGCCTATAAAAATATAAAAGTACATCCATTTAAATTAATTTTACAATATTATTTTGAATTTTATTTATACATTTAGGCAATCATATTTTACAATATTGTTACCTACATGAGAACATGACATTGATGTACAATTTTTGTACAATGCATTCCTTTTCACACTTGTTCTTGCCGAGATTTTGAGGTGAGCCTTCAAACAGGTAACAAGATCTATATGATGTTGACAGATCTTGAAGAGATGCTTTCAAGGATTGAGACACATGGAAAAATCTACCTGCAAAAGACTCTCCAATGTTCAAGTCAGTTAAAGAATATGATCTTTAAAGTATGAGAGCGAATTAGAGTGATTATTCTTTGGAGTATACTAGGTGTATTTATAGTACCTTTTTAGGGCCTTGGACCCATGAAAATTAATAGGTAATGTAATATTAACTAATATCAATAAAATAACACTTACCTTGAATAAATTAAACAATAATCATAATGTGAGACTTTACCTTATATACCAAATATCCTGTAAATATTCAGTATTAAGGAGTATCAAGATGCAATCATTCTGACCAAATTTGCTAATATGTTAATATCTCCCCCAATAGATGCATTTTAGAATATTTTGTAGCCTTCTTTGGAGATGAGGTTAATTGGGTCTTATTGGATCGTGTTACTTAGTATCATCTATTGGACCAGGTAGGTACATCACCTATGAAGATGATATTTGTAGATATAAAGTATCTATAATGTGTCAATTGTAGATATATATATATATATATATATATATATATATATATATATATATATATATATATATATATATATATATATATATATATATATTTATATATATATA
>Ga0214545_1011819_pt1 | contig 11810 bp, 8 predicted proteins | sample CNSS4metaG_FD_160064 | JGI IMG/M metagenome (GOLD analysis project Ga0214545, IMG submission 160064) | Root nodule microbial communities from cowpea collected in UCLA plant growth center, Los Angeles, California, USA - CNSS4 | ecosystem: Host-associated > Plants > Roots > Nodule | place: USA... | reverse complement strand
TAAATCTATACTACTTCCTTCATGCATCATCTCATATTTTAGAGATTTCTTTAGCCCATGTGAATAATGTAAAAAGCCCATGATTGACTTGATCATCTTGTGAGAGGCCCATGTGAATCTTTCTCATCATGCTTCTAGTGATTGGGCCTTGATGTGGGCTTGGGCTTGTTGATGCACTTGAGCTTGGGCTTGTTGGGGTCACATCAATAGTAGTCAACAAAATAGAAAGGGTAAAGTAAACCAAAGTCGTCTCCCAACGAACACGGAATTGATTTTTAACAAATTAGTTCTTATAAAACTATATAAAAGAGTTAGTCAAATAAAATAATAAAAATATAGGAGGGTTAAAATAAACAAGAAAGAAATAGAAAAGATAAAAAGAGATAAAAGGAGATAAAAAATAATAGTAAAGAAAATAGATTGATTCCATTGCTTTTTCAAAATAGATTCATCATCGGTTATCTAAAGATTATTTCTCAATTAATTATTGTTATAGATTTACAAAATAATCAATGTAAAGTCTCAATTAATTTGTTGGCGTTCTCACTTTTAACCAAAGTACAGTCTCAATTAAAGGTGAGAACTTTTAGATTATCCACAGTAAATTCAACCAAAGTACAGTCTCAATTAAATAAAAAGCTTAATTAATCAAAGTAAAGACTCAATTAATTGTAGTTAGAGTAAATACCTTTAACCAAAGTAAAGTCTCAATTATTGGTAAAAACTCATTTAATCATATGAAAGTTTCTAAATAAAATCAAAGTAAAGTCTCAATTCAATTTAAAAACCCTTGGACTCATATGACCAACATGCATATAGATTTAAAATCATTACTTCTTATGTGATTTAAAGATAAAAGACATAGATGAATGAAAACATCAACAATAATAAAAAGAACAAAGAAATTAATTGATCTAACCTCAGAATCAAATGAAGAAATTACAATGGAATCAACCCAAGAAGTTTAGAACTCTATGAATGCAAAATAAAGAGAGAAGAATATAGAGAAGAAAAGAGAGAGAAAGAAATTAGGTCCCCCTAAGGGTTCCTCAATTCTGACGTGCCGAGCTTAATCCTTTCTGCTTCTCCCTTGGTCTCTTTATATAGGATTTGGACTGGACTTTTCGGTTGCTAAAACCTCTCAAATATCTTTTAAAATAAAGATAAAGATAAATATTCAAAGATATTTGGAGAGATCTAAACTATTTGACAAATATAGTTTGGTTAATAATTTATGATATGATTAAATAAATTAATTATTTAAAGATATCTAATAAATTATTAACAAATAATATTTGCATTAATTTTCTCAATAAGCCATTTTTAATCCTATAGTCCAAATTTGCAAAGACATAAAAAAATATCAATATTTGCAATTAAACCCCTCTCCTTTGGCCAATCTTTGACTGTTTGACCACATTTGACAAGCTTTGAACAGATTTGACAAACTTTGACCATTCAGTGTCCATTGAGAGGATGACACGTGTCAGAGTGCTCTCTCTCCCAAATTAGATTTCACTCTCCTTCCTTAGGGTTTTTGCCGCAAAACGAAGGTAAGCTTCTCGTGACAGTTGTTGCGTTTCCATGGCTAACGGTGCGATGGTCCAGCTAGGTGCAGATGCGTGGTGATTGCTCGCCGTTACTGTAGAAGCTTCGTCGTGGTGAGTGGTTTCCATGGCTGAAAGGGTGTAGAAAAGCTGTTGTTGTATGCGTCAATGGTGGACGACATGGTGGTGCAGGGGCGCACTGTTGCAGAGCTACTGGAATGGTGAAGGTGTGTGGAAGAAGATAGAGGCGTTGTTGTAGTGTAGTGGTGCGTTGCAGCTGCGGTGGCCGACTGCTCCAGCGAGTTGACGGTGAGCGGCGGAAGCTGCCGGCATGGTGGCGGCTAGGGTTTGAGGAGAAATTAGGGTTTCTCATGGGAGATATGAAGATGATGACATGGCACCATTTGGTTGGCTGAATTTTGAGTGCTTGGATGTCGCCACGTGTCATTATCTAATTGGTTAGTTTAATAAGTGGAGGATTATGACATGTGTCATTATGGTTTATGAGTGGAAAGAGGGGTGAAAAATAGATAAAGGCATGGGTGTAAAAGTAGATTTTCTATAGCCCATTTCGAAAAAGGGGAGTGTATAAGTAATGTATGGGGTATAAAAGTGATTTTTCCAGTACTTGCTGATTTTAGCCTTATTTAAAGGTGTTTTGTAATTTCAATCAATTTATTTTTCCACCTTTAAATAAGCTTAATCTTAACTTCAGTGGCATCAACAAACGTTAAAATATCCAAAAATAATTTATGTAGCTAAAAATCACTTTTTAAGACATTTTTATCACACAAGTTGAAATAGCCTAATTATCAGAATTGTTAATTAAATCACTCTTTAAACACACAAATTCAATTAAATACTCATAATTAAACACTGAATGAGGGAAAAAAATACACACTCATCATGAATACAACGACAAACTGATCCAGATAAGGCCGGAATATCCTGTTCATGTAGTCCATGAATATAGCAGGAGCATTCGTCACCCTAAACGGCATCACCACGTACTCATAGTGTCCATAGCGAGACCTGAATGCTGTCTTCTGCACATCCTATAGTTTGACTAAGATCTAATGATATCCAGACCTCAAGTCAATCTTAGAGAAGACAATTGTTCCCCTCAATTAATCCAGCAAATCGTCGATTCTGGGCAACGGGTACTTATTCTTTATAGTCAGCTTATTCAACTGACGATAATCTACACACAATTTGGAGTTGCCGTCCTTCTTTTTCACTAGCAGCATCAGTGCTCCCCATGGTGATGCACTCGACCGGATAAACTTCTTCTCAAGCAGATCCTCAATTTGTTTCTTCAACTCTGCTAACTCAGCTGGCACTATCCGATACGGTGCCATAGATACTGGACCAACTCTAGGGATGAGATCAATGGTGAAATCCACATCCCTGCTAGGTGGCAATTCTAGAATTTCATCTGGGTAGACATCTTTGTATTCATCCACCACTAGAATTATGCTGATTCGCTCGACAGTACTCATCTTCTCTGTTTGAGCCACTATCATGAAGCAGGTAGCTCCAGCCTCAATCTCCTTCACCGCCTCATTATAGGAGATAAGCTCCAGACCTGCTGCATTTGGAAACACTACTCTGCGCCGTCCGCAATCGATGACAACATGGTTGCTCGACAACCAGTCCATTCCCAGAATCACGTCCAAACCTTCTATCGGTAGGCAGATGAGATTCACCTTGCCCTTGTGGCCTGCCACCTCCATAGGGCATCCCACACAAACAGACATGGTGGATACCTCTCATACGCTAGTGTCACAACTATTAACTCGCACGCTAGCTCCCGCATCACTAGACCGAGCCTCCTCACACATTCATTGGATACAAATGAATGGGTAGCTCCTGAGTCATACAACACAACAACCTCGTGATCAAACAAGAACCAAGTAGTCTGTATTAAGTTACCTGACTGGGCTGCCTCGGTAATCGGCAAGGCGAACACACGCCCGATGCTATAGGTCGATCCCTAACTGGCTTCTTCGTTGGTGCACTGTCAACTAGTTTCTTATTAGGGCAATGACATGCGAAATGCCCCATCTGATCACAAACATAGCACTTTCCAGTGCTACCACCACCTCCCGAGCTACTTGAGGGTTTTGGACAATCCCTCCTAAGATGCTCTCCACAATAATTATAGCACCATAATTTCTTGGTCAAACTCTGAGGTATGTCATATGGCTTCTTCTGCTGTCGTGAATCAGTGGTGTTCTTCTAAGGTCGAGCCACTCTACTGGGCCCCATCTCCAGCTGCTCAACCACCAAGACTGGGAATTCCCTGATCTGGAGTGGTACAATGAATCGGTGCAGCTCGTGTTTTAGCCCGCCCTTATATTTTCTACATCTCCACTCCTCGGTGACGGTGGGCGAGTAGAACCTGGCCAAGTACTCAAATCTGTCTGTGTATGCCTGCACAATCAGGTTCCACTGCTGGAACGTGAGGAATTCCGCCTCTCTCTCGTGCTTGGCACTGTTTGGAAAATACTTTTCTAGGAATCTCGCCCGAAAAGAAGTCCAGGTAACCTCCATGTCCCGGGTCTGCATGAGTTGCTGCATGCCCGCCCACTAGTATTAAGCGTCTGCCACCAGTAAGAATGTGACGAAAGTCAACCTCTGGGCATCAGTGCACTCTATAACTCTACAAATCTTCTCACACTCCTTAAGCCATGCATCAGCCTCATCCGGAGTGGATTTTCCCATGAATTTTGAGGGCTTATGCCTCATAAAGTCCTCCATCGACACCGGGGGTGTGGGTGCTACCACGACTCTAGGTTACGCTGCAATGGGCTACATCGCATCTACCATCCGATGTATCGCCTGCACGATCTCATCAGCCCCAGCATTATTCCTCCTCCGCCTATTTGCCATAACCTGAGCACGCCACATATCATTGTTCACATCAAATAGCTTTGGTTAAGACTTTATACCCAAAGTTAGTTAACAATCAATGATCAAAATGATCTCAAAGCACACACGGTAAGCTCACTCCCCATAGACCCCAAAAATCTTTTGAAAATCATTGCTCTAATACCAAATGTAACATCCCGACCTGATATTACGGATTTAAATAATATAATAAAGAAAAGTAATTAAGCCGCAATAAAAAAACCTCATTTCCCAATACACGGGAAATTTAAAACTTTATTAGAATATAAAAAAAATCAATATTCCATAATCTGTAAACGCAAAGTAATAATAAAGTCCCATAGTGTTTACAAATTATTATTCAAAATACAATCATCAAAACTCCCAATCTACCCCACGCTCCGAGCCTAAGCCTCACCAGCTCCTCCTGCAATATCATCTGCTCACGTGTACCGCATACACGATCATCGCCAAGCACACGCAGATAGGGTGAGCTAAAAGATAACACATAAATATACATTAAAAATAAAATCTCTTCCTTTAATCTGCATGGCCACAACCATTTATAATATCATTTTACCACCAAGAACCTTCTCCTTCTTTATCACATGGCCACAACCAGGTAATATCAATACACCTCAAGGAAGACTCGTTCCCTTCCTTCCACATGGCCACACCATGTGGTATCAGTGCACATCATAGAGACTCGTTCCAGCTCTTCCACATGGCCACAACCATGCTAACAATGTTCTACATCTCCTAGTGAGTATCTCAAGGCGCCTTGCTACCATACCTATCGGCCACAACCGATAGAGCACGTGCGGGAACCATGCTACGAATCACACACTGTAACGCCAGGTGGAGTTCCCAAATACGAACATAGTCCGTAACGTCCCAGGACTACCAAACTCGTCAGTGAATTACTGAGGAGGGAAATCCATCTGGACCCATCCGTATTGGCCACAACCAGCACACTCACACCGGCAACACTCGCCAACCCGAGCCACACCTCAAAGGTTCCTCATGTTCATCCGCTATCCCGAGCCACAACTCAAGGGAAGTCATTCCAGGCCACAACCCATAGAATGCCACGTGCTTAACCCCTATCCCGAGCCACAATTCAAGGATACGTTCTTGGCCACAACCCATGGAACACCAGCAAGCCCACCATCGAGATATCTTAGAAGCCTTATAGACCACGCATCACCATTCAACTCCAATCAATCCCCTACCGCAAAATTGTTTGTCTTTAAACCCAGGATCCATCCATTCTTGGCTTAAACTTCCAACTCTCGCCTAAGAACTCCAGTTCATCTCGCTTATGCTAGGTTACCTCGCCTGAGCGAGCACCACACACAAACCCAGCCTCGAACACTCGCTTAGGCGAGTTACACTCGCCTGGGCGAGACCACATTTCGCCCAAGAATCACATCTCTCGCCTGGGCTGCGAGTTAAGCCAACATCAGAACATTCTTCGAATTCTCGCTGAGGCGAGAGGCTCTCTCTTGAGCGAGACACACTTTCGTCTAAAATAGAAAATCCCGCCTGCGCGAGATGTGCAACCATAACACTCAAACACACACGGGTTCTCACTTAGGCAAGACACACTCGCCTAAGCGAGATGGCCAGTCGCGCAAGATCAAAACACCCCGCCTGAGCGAGATGCTCGAGCAGAACCTGAAATTGTGTCTCTATAATTCTCGCCTAGGCGAGTTTGGCTCGCTTGAGCGAGAAGTGCAGACCTTGACACTACTTTACGCTCACGACAACAGCAATTGCGCCCAAACACACACTAATTCGTACCAATTCATTCAGTACCAATTGCGCCCAAACACAAGCATGATTTAGACACAATATAGAACCCTAAACCCCAAATTTACACCGTAGCAGCATACTCAACGCAAAAACCATTCTTGTTTATAAAATTAGGTAAGAGTCTCAATGGAACAGTGTCAAATCACCCCAACCCCAGATTCATCGCATATACAACACGAAATCCACACATAAAAACTAGTACATTCATGCAATATGACCAAAGGCATACAGTTCCGGATACAACTCCCCTAACCTGGAATTTTCCCTTGCTTAGAAAAATGCAGAGTGTTGGAAATCCCTCCTTGATCACTAGGCAGCGTGACACCTTCCTTTCACTATGCTCTCAATTGCCAAAACCCTCTCAACCCTCTCTCAATTTTCGCACCCTTGCAAAGTCGTCAGAAAACAGCTTCTCCAAACTCCTCTTCTCTCTCAAAAATTTCCTTTTAAAGGTGCCTTAAAAGGGTTTAATGCATAAAATGAAAATTAAGACTTTTAATGGTAAGTTTTATTGTTACTTAAGGCTTTTAGTATTTGTTTTTCAGCCCTCCTAGCTGCCCCCTTCTGCTAGGGTTCTCCCCACCTTTTCATATTCATGCCATACCAATTTTTTTTTAGCAAAAACAAAAAGAGAATTAAATTTGTGCCAATAAGGTTGAACCCATGACCATGCCAAAGCCAAATCAATACTAAACCATCAAGCCAACTCATGTTTCTTGCCAACTCACACAATTCAAGTATTATGTCATACGGAACATGCTCCAACATATTATTAAATCAATAATAATTAAATAACACACAATTTGGCACACAATTCACCACAACCAAAGTACTCTCAACCATATGAGCTAGTACTTTTCCACATCATACCATCAAAATTTAATGTCATAAATACGCTACCTACCCACATTTATTAATTAATTAATTATTTAATTAATTAAATTATGCGGATCTTATAGATTGGATGTGGGATACTGAGAAATTGGTGCAACCTTTGTTTAGTAAATATAGTCATATAGACATTCTTAGGCATGTTACATCTAGGTTTGTAGGACGTGCATTTGATTGGTGGCAAGAGAGGTAGTCTAATGTGAAATAGGGGAGAAAATCATGCATCAATACATTTTATGAATTAAAAACATGCATGTGGAAACATTTCATTCCTCCTTCATTTAGGATCACTAAAGCGTAACAAGCTAGGATAGAAGAATTCATTGACATTGAGGATGCATTCATCCACAACATTGTTAAGTTTTCTAGACTAGAAAAAGATTTTAAGCACAATTTAGACTTGATCTTGAGTGAACAAAGCAAGAGAGAAAAATACAAGAGAGAGCAAGCTAATCATCAAAAGCTTCAAGAGTATGAAAAGACGAGAGGAAGAAGAAAAGGCTAAATAGGAGAGTATAAGAAAACTCAAAGAAGAGAATGAGAGAAAAGAATTAGAGGAAAAATAGAAAATAAAACAAGAAAGTGAGCATGAAATATAATCACAAGTGGTAGAGTTAAAGAGTATTTTAAAAGTAAAAAGGGAACTCATTGTTAGGGATTTGGTGATCAATCCTTCACCAATTCCTTCCATTAAGTCCCAATTTGCAAAAGGAGTTTTCCACTCTTTAAAATCTTCCCACTTCTTCATTAAATCTTGTTTTGTTTCCTTCTCAAATATTTTATTCTCCATCTCATTTCCTTATTTCATCCTCTTCCACATCTTGTGCCAAAACACACTTTGACTCTAAACTTTTTTTTTCAAAATCATCTTAGTCAAAGTGTACGACATTGTTTTTTTGAAGTGGGTATAATACCATCCTTTTCAATCTTTACAAGCCCATTTTCACACATTTCCCAATCAATTTTACTACATGGTCATTATGATTTTAATTCAATTTTATTTGATGACTACTGCAGATTTGTTTTTGATCCTGGTGGAACTCTAACTTTCGTTGCTGTGGGCCTTTTAATAACCCTCTAGATCTAGGGACAGATCCTCTTCAAGGGGGGGATGATGTGACCCCAATAAGGCTTATAGCATTGGGCCAACGCCTAGGCCCATTCCTTTTAATCTCTTTTATTTTCTTTATTTTTTTAATTAAATAAAACTTGTCCTAATTCGGTTTTTTAGCTAATTGCAGCCTACTTTTCAACCTACCAATACCAACCCATCGTCAGCCCATGTGGCATGAGGACGTGAATTGCATATAGGATTCTTCCTTCACGCATAACTTCATTTATGTCGTAGCCAACATCATGTCTTTATTGGGCCCGAGCCCAAACGCACCAAGGAGGAGAGCACGCCTTTTCTTCCACGGTTTTATGCGTCAGCTCAAGCACTAGCACGTGTCTTTGTTTGGGCCATTCTAGAATTAACTTGAAGCTATTCGTTCCAATTTCTTCCAGCATCTCCAACCAACTAATACATTGCATCACACGGGCCCAACAACACATTCTTTCCTTTGTGTGCAGCTTGCGTTTTCTTTCTCCATTTGAATTCAGCATGGGCCGAGACTCCTCCATCATGCGCTGCAGCCCATTTTGTGAGCGTCAAGAATCAAGGTTCTTTTCCTTTCTCCTAAAACGCCTTTTGCGTACCGCTGTTAGGGTTTCAGCAACAACCCTCACGTTTTACCTCACGCGAACCCCTTCTGCTTCATACGTGCTGGTTTCTGACTCACGTCCTCCATCTTTAGCACCGTTAGGGTTTTCTCTTGCCGTTAGGTTTGTGTTAGAGGGCATCCACCCTTCTCTCGTTTACTGTTTCGGTTACCTTCATCTATAAAAGGCAAGCCAACCATTGTACCGATTAGCTTAGATGAATGTTAAACCTGGTTGAGAACACTCCCACTTTCGTCTCTACTCAAACCTTTCACCTTAGATGAGGATTTATCCTCCTAGGGTTTCCAAACTAGTGAGATTCGAGCGTTATTCACTGATTATAAGCCTTCCACTGCGTTGTCCAATGCCCACTGTGGTAAGAATTGAATTTTATTTGCAATGCCCACTGTGGTAAGGTGTTGTAGTTTTTGTAGTGAAAAAATTGTGTATGTTTTTAGTAAAACTTAAAACGGCCATAAATTTTTCTCTAATTATCGAAACATGTCAAATTCTATATCAATTTGGGATAGAATTGAACTTTCTTTGTGTTCCTGTAGAGAACAAACAAGATATGTCAGTCACAAGTATTACCTTACCCTAGTACGCCATCTCCTCCGTAGGCTTTTTCCTGGTTGATATATATCGCTTATGGGTATCTCGGAGTGGTCGGCTTGGACCCAAGAGGGGTTACCTGCAGAAGGGACTCTGAAGCTCAAGTCAGCAAAATCTCTCAGAAAGTCAAATCTAGTGATTAGGGAAGTAATGAATGTGTACCTTTAATTTGTGGGGTCAATGCATATTTATAGATTATTAATTATGTTTGGCCACGTCATGGGTTGGGCCCTTGTTTGGGCTATAGGTGGGCCTGGGCCCCAGCCTAGGCCCTTAGTTCGATTATTGTGGGCCTGGTGAATTTTATTGAAACGCTCTATTTTTGCCAAGTCCTTGGTTATTTTCGTGGAGTTATCGGCCTAGGCCGATTACCCTTTAGTGGCTTAGGCCACTATTGTTGTTTTGGTTTGTTTGATCAATGTCGTTTCTTAGCAGTTTAGTCTGGGTACCCTAGCATGTATATGGTAACTGCTATTATTCGGCTAGACCGACTAGGTGTGGTACAGTTATGATGAATGATTATCTTGTTTTCTTTTAAGATTATTGAATATGGTGTGAGTTGATTAAGAAAGCTAAGTGAAATCCCCACTGGACATTAAGATAGCATGCTATCTAGATGTGAATGTTCCTTTCACAAAGCTAAAGAGAAGAAGATGATGGATTGATTCAAAACCAAAAAGGAAATGGAAAGCACAAAAACCATAGAAACCCAAAAACAATTAAAGGAAGAAGAAAACATAAAATGGAAAGGAAAGGAATGGTAAAAATGTGAGAAGCACGCCACTACAAGGCTAGGCTAGAAGCCATGGCAACCTTGAAGATGAGTGGATGTGTGCCGCCACTTGCTATGCAAGATAAGGCTTTAAAGTATTCACTCCCAAGGGAGAAAACTCTCACAAATGGTTGAGACACAAGAGTATTTTTACTTCAAAATGTTCAACCCTTTTACATGTCTAGGAGCACCCCTTATATAGAAGAATTTAGGGGCCTCTAAGCAAATAAAAGATACCTAACGATGTCTCTACAAAAACCTAACCCTAGCTTCTAGAAACTAGGTCAAATAAGGTTACAAAAATGAGAGACAAATAAGCTAACTATGGTGTGTGCAAGGCTAATTTCGTTGTAGCACAAAAGGAGACAAAGAATGTGTCTCATAATTTTCCAAAAAGTGGTCAAAGTGTGCTAAAAACAAAGGAGACCAAAGGTACATAGGTACACTTGCTTCATGCCTTTTACTTTACGCTTTATGCCTTTGCTTTACTCTCTCCTCCACATCATTTATGCTCCCAAATCACCATGCGCCACCTAGCATTGTTTTCTTACTCCTAATTAACCTACAAAGCAAATAAACATAGATTAGCATGTTGGCTTAACTCAAGTCAACTATAGTCAATAAGTCAAACCTAGTCAAAGGTCAACAAGTCAACTAAAGTTAAATCAACTAAGTCAACTTTGGGAATCAAAAATAACAAACACAAATGAAAGGGATGAAGGATTAGTGAACTTCCTTTCTAAACATGCTTAGTCTTCTTAAGCATGTGCCTCCATCCTTGGTTGGGGTCAATCCTTCATCATCTTCCCCTCCTTGGAGAGAATTTGACCACAAATTCTTTAAGCCTTTGTAGATGGAGCTTGACTTGATTTGGGGGAGGATTTGTGCCTCCCTTTTTTGAGCTCTTGTTCCATCATTTCTAAGGATATTACCCTTAGCTTTGGTTAGGCCATCTTTATTTTCTAGAGTACTCTTTCTCTCTTGCTTGTGCTTTGGGCCTTCCTTTTTGGCTTGGGAAGAGAAGGAAGGGTAATGCACATCTTGTTTTGGAAGAATTTTTTTGTGGGCAAGTAACACCTTAGTGAAAGCTTGCCCCTTTTTGTTTTTCTTCTCTATCTTTTCTTATTATATTTCTATCCTTATTAACTTCTTGAGGTGATAGAGGTTGTAAAGTTTGTTTATCAAATTGCCATGGCCTACCTAGTAAGACATGTGTGACTTCCATGGGAACAACATCACATAACACCTCATCTTTGTAGCTTCCTATAGAGAAGTTAATTAGGACTTGTTGATTGACATCTATTTCTCCCTCTTTACTTATCCAAGCAAGCTTGTAAGGCTTAGCATGAGGAATGGTCTCTAAGCTAAGCTTTTCAACTAACCTTGTGCTAGCTATATTGGTACTACTTCCTCCATCAATAATTAGAGAGCAAACCCATTTGTTAATTTTGCATCCAGATTGAAAAATGTTTTCTCTTTGAGTTGGCTCAATCTCACTTTGATCTTGACCTATCATGCGCCTTAATAACATAGGGTCTTTCTCAAAAATTTTAGTTTTACTAGAGGAAGAAGATTCTTTTGAA
>Ga0214545_1011815_pt1 | contig 11815 bp, 8 predicted proteins | sample CNSS4metaG_FD_160064 | JGI IMG/M metagenome (GOLD analysis project Ga0214545, IMG submission 160064) | Root nodule microbial communities from cowpea collected in UCLA plant growth center, Los Angeles, California, USA - CNSS4 | ecosystem: Host-associated > Plants > Roots > Nodule | place: USA... | reverse complement strand
GTAATTTTCCCAGCAGCATAAGGAAGATTTGGTCTATATTTGAATAACTATTTCAACACTGCTAGAATTATTTTTAACTCAAAAGTAACCAAGAGTTTCCTTCATCCTACATACTTTCATTGTATTTTCAGCTCTGCAAACAGTTACCCAAACAAGCTTTGCCTGCCAATCTAAACATAAATCCACTTCACCTGTCTCCAATAGTTCTCCAAATATATAAGTTTCTGAGAACTTGAACAAAACTTGAACAAAACATCTCCAGAACAGACACAAAGAATCACACCAAAACTTGAACAAAAGCAAAACCACGATCAGGGAACTAAACCAACAACACCAAATAAATAACAAGCCTATAATTGCAATGACAAAACAGGATAACATATCTCACCTACCCTACTTTATCTTACCTCACCTATTATAGTAAAATATGCAAAGTTTGTTCAGGTGCAATGTTTCCAGACCTCTCAAGTGCAATCTCATAAATTTTTGGGTTTGGTTTCTCAACGCCTTCAAGACCAGAAAACACACCAAAGTCCCACTCAAATCCCTGCATCATTAAACATCATCATACTAGCAATCAAACATTCTTGTCTCTGGGTAGGTGTACAAGACAACAAAAAGACATTCTTATCCATTTTCCATTCACATATACATAAAGTGGAATTGCTTGTAATCAATCCCTTTAATCACCATCACCCTAACATTAAACTTTCAGATCAAGCTCAATTTTTCACAACTTTTGATGCTTCACAATTCTGTGTGTACACACAAAAATCAAATTTGTTCATTGATGGGTCAAAATTATACAGAATGGTTGAAGGGAAAAATCGAATTGGAGAAAAAAGAGAAGTGAAATGAAAACCTAAAGCCAGAAAGAGATGAACAGCAACAAGAGATATCTCAGGAAGGACGACGCAACCTTCGACGGCGGCGGCACAACCTTCAACGGCGACCTTCGACGGCGGCGAGGCAAGATCTGTCTCGGTGGTGATCGAATCAATGTGCGTCACTCTGCTTGTGGACCCAATTTGATTCAAGGGATCGAATGAGATTCTAAGAGAAATGAAACCACAGTTAACTGTACTGGTCTAAACAGTTAACTGTTTTCAGTACAGTATTTTAAACTTTAACTTAAAAGTAGTACAGTTTAATTTTACTATTAATAATTCAGTTATTTTTAGTTTAAAACAGTGCAGTTAACTTAAGTACAGTACAATTAAGTTATTTTTGCCCAGCCCTAGCAAGGACGAGTAGGTCTCTTGGAAACACAGGCACTCGTCTTGGAACGTTACTTATCCTCCCTTTGCACTCGTCTTCTTGCATATGTCAATCTCACAAAGAATGATTTGTCTTTCTTCTTCCATTTCCGAGTTTCTTCCTTTACTTCCCAATCATTCTTCCTTCTCTTCCATTCACTTACATTTTACCTCTCAGTCTTTACTTGACCATGACAACGTTCACCACACAATCTCCCAATTTGATCGCATACTTCATATACACCCTAGAGACGAGGTGAAACACCTGGGAAGCAGCTCATCCAAAGGATGAGGTCTTCCTCCTAATGACGAGGTCTTCATCCTAATGACAAGGTGAGGCACTTGGAAAGCAGGTCATCCAAAGGATGAGGTCTTCATCCTAGAGACAAGGTGAGGCACCTATGAAGCAGCTCATCCAGAGGATGAGGCCTTCTGGGAAACAGCTCATCCAGAGGATGAGGTTTTCATCCTAGTGACAAGGTGAGGCATCTGAGGAGTAGCTCATCCAAAGGATGAGGTATTCATCCTAGACACGAGGTGAAATAACTAGGGAACAGTCCGTCGAAAAGACAAGGTCAACCTCAAAGAGATGAAGCGTCGGGAGAGCACCTCGACTAGAAGATGAGACTAGCCAAAATGCATTCATAACGAAGGCCGAAACATATGAAAATCACACAACAAAACCCAACCTCAGCTCATAAGCCCATACTCTAGCATAAATATCTAGATATCCCAATATTTAGGAAGGTGGCCTGAAATTTTCACCACTAGATAAATCACGATTTCGCTAGTTATAATTGTCGTATCCCAAATCAAAAGGAAAATATCCCGATGTAAAATTAACTGTCCTTTGAATTATAGGATTTTAGTTTAAAAAGCATTATGAATATCTGTTTTCGATAAAACAAAAAAAAGCAAAATATTTGTAATTTGACTTTAATTCTTAAAAAATATGTAACGACTTTTTCACCGGTGCCTGTCTCCCACCATCATTACACTTTATAGTATTAATGAAAGAATATGTTATTCTATTAATATTTTTACAATTTATTAATGTGTAATTTTTCTAAATAGAACTAAATAGAAATTTAAACATTACATTTATTATTATAATGTTGTCACAATTGCTCACGTGACATACGTTTACCATTTTATAGCTTTTATGATCAATATTTATTGTCATTATTACTTATTATTATTATTATTATTATTATTATTATATTTTAATATAGTTTTGTATTAAGTGAGTTTTTGGTGGAGTGAGATAAGATCAGTGGTGGAGTAATTTTATTAAATTTTAATTTACAACAACTTTTAAAAACTAAAAAACAAGAAAATAAAACAAATATAATGCACCTTATACATTACATTAAAATCTAAATGTTCATACTTCATTTGATTATGCAGTTTTAGAACGACGAAGACATTTCATTCTGTATTTCCATGCAACCTGAATGCTTGTTGCTGCAAAGCATCTCCAATAAGGTGACTCATACCTATCATCATATAATCAACAATACAGAATAATTAATTTCATAATTAAATGCATGTTTAGGGAAATCTATCTAATTCCCATTATTTAATACGGACTAACATTATCAAACATTTTATTTTTATGTTAGGGCATAAAAAATAATGGCATTTAACGATAAAAAAATAGCTTAAAACAAGAAAAAAGGGAAAAACTATAAGAAATAAAAAAAAAAAAAAGGTTTAATTTCTTGGAGTGATTTTCATAAGCTAATAGCTGTAGCATTCATCATTATATGGCTTTTAAGACAATTGACTAATTTTTATAAAAAAGACGATTACTATTATAGCTATTGATTGTTTATAGTATGAAAAATGTTAACACTGACAGTTTTTTTTTATATATATTGTTACTGATAAATACATTTTTATATTATTAAATGATAAGTACATAAATTATTTAATAAGAGTTACATAAATTTGCAAAATAATAAAAGTATGTAAAAAGTGTTTATACTTTATGTTCTTCCACATTTTTTTCCTCACTATCAATTTTAAAATAGGAGGTATGAAAAGACATTAAATATAAACATTTATTTTAGTAAGAATTTAAGCCTAGGTCTTTCCCCTTTATTATGTAATCTTTTATTTGTGTTTTATATCATTTTAGTTCTATAGTGACTTTTGACAAAGTTCATGGACAAGGGGAACAAGTTTAATATGTTGGACTTTGTGAAATCAAAATTCAAACATGAAAGACTGCACTACACTGGACAATTTACTTTTATTCTGTCAAAACTTTTTTTCCACAGAAAGACTAATTCAGAATGAACCAGATTTTATAAACATATAAAGGGTCGACAGCAATATTATAAAAGTAAATGATCTATGATCGAAGTAATAAGTTAAAAATAGATTAAAATATCATTATTCATAAACAAATGTACGAAGAAACAAAAAATCAGATATAAAACAGGAGAAGATGATAACCTTATGGCTCCTCGAACACGGGGACTCCTAAAGAATCTTGCAAATAGGCCTGTAACTTCTTCAAGGTCTGCTGCTCTGAGAGAAAATGCCTCCACATTTGTTAAGCAAATTACTCTTCTGTTACTAACCAGCTTTTGCCTTGGAATCCTTGCTTTTCTGCAACCTGCAAGACAAATTTCAAACAAGTTGAGCATGCCACTACTCTAACCATGGAACATGCCCCTATTCTATAAATGATATTGCCAATGAGAACCTTAAGTCAAGTCAACTATTGTTTGCTATATCAACACATTCATGCTGACAAGTCAACATTCTTATTAATAGTGAAAGTTACATGGACCAAAAACTTGCAAAATGATGATAGGAAAAGATATCAAAAGTCCAAATAAGGCTGAATAGTTCAAAGTAGGTAAAAATGTAAGCATTGAATGATTATTGTATATTCCATATGATAAATAGTTCCAATTTTTCATGACAGTTTGTACTTTTATATCAAACAGTACCTTAGAGCAGTTCTTACTTTTCTAATGTTTGCTTTCTAGAAATGAAATGTACCTTTGCTTGTTAAGGGATGCTCAAGACACCATGTCAGAAGTTCTTCGCCACAGACACTCCCTTCATAAAGGGGAGCACTGATTCCATCTTCGCCAACGCTCTCCAATTTTCCACGCACAATAAAAACCATCTTCTCTACCAAACCACCATCATACAAAATTTTGCTTCCTTTGATATATGTTTTCTGTCTTAGCCTCTCACATATGGCATCCAAGATAGGCTCATCCAATAAGGCAAAAATTCGAACCTGCAGCATATGAAAAACAATGTAAGATCCATTTAAGCTTGAAGTGTGGACAATGCACAAAATCACCTTATCTTGTAATAAAACTCAACCGATTTGCGTATTTGTGTCCGATACTTTATGATATTTACCGATACTCATTAATAAAGTATCTAATATATATAGCAACACTTTTATGATAACAATAATTTATAGTGTATTCTATCCGATACACGTATCCTGTCCATCATATATGAAAATAATAAGGATCAAATTCTAGAGCTCATGAAAATAGAAGTATATCACTTGCAAAATCTATATAACCACTAACTTTCTTAATAAATGTGAAGAGATGACGTCTAATTTCCCTTTGGAGGTCTTCTGGCAAATTCTCCAGGAGCATTTCTTCATTCACCCCCCTTGTTGCAGCCCAGTTATATCGTTCAGCCTGTCGCACTCTCCTACATGACAGACCAAACATATAAGTGGAATGGAATCTCTCTTCCTTTATATCATGCAAACAAATCATATGATTTCAGTGCCTGTATAAAAGTGACAGATTGTGAAACCATTTTAAGCATTAGCTCAAACAAACATGCAATAGCCTCCTATAGTGTGGCAATGATTAGTAGCTTCTCATAGTTTTCTTTGATCATATTCCACATTGGTGGAGGCATGACATTAATTCAGAGGAAGGAATTAGGCTTCTGGAAAAATAATCATGCAAAAGTGTATGGCAGTTCTATACTATATACACTAGTACTAAGGTTGGTAAGTAGTCTCTTTTTTGTAGATAACCCTTTTCCATCAACACTCTTTTCCTAGACACTGCATAATGCTTTTTAGCAAAACAAAACATGCATTCAGGTGGAAGCATAAGAAACACATATATGGAGATTCAAGAAAATTAAAATTATCCGGGTAAAAAAGAAAAACAAACTATCATAGGTCACTCAGTAAAAGATTCTCTAATAGTTGTTAACTTGAGTCCATCTATTTTGACCTGTGGAGTAGTAATATTTTCTACTTGAAGTTAATATATACATTGCCAAAAATGGTGCTTTGGAAAGGAGTAGAGATATAAAAAGAAAATTTTAACCAATTTATGAGAGAAATACAAGTCTGACCATAATGGGAAAGAATTGTACCTTCTTAGATTGTCTCCTAAGCGCCGGTGGCTCATCCATTTCTCAACATCACGTCGTCTAAGTGACATCTCTAGGTTCCTTTAAGAGAAAGTAAGAAGATGAAATATACATAAATATATATGTATGTTGTTAAATATTTAATATATAACAAGTGGCAAATTTATTAGCCATAATTACTCTAGAAAAACTACTAGAATATAATATACAAGGGCTCTTTGGAGTCCAGAAATCATAGTTAAAACCATCAACCCCAAAAAGTCCCAATTCCAAAATCATGAAACCGGTGATGGACTTATATTCAGTTACATTTAGATCAAAGTAAAGGCAACAACTTCAGAAAATTCTGTATTAACCCAACTAGATACAGGGGAGAGAAAGCAGTGCAACTTATTTCCCTCTATGAAGCTCACAAATCCTTCAGTATTCAAGGTAGATCATTAGATAACTTTGTAAACTATTCCTTAAAGGAACTCTAAAAGAACACTTATTTAAGAGAAGAGGAGAGAAGACAATGACGTCCTCAAACAACGCTTGTTAGTCATTATGCTGTGTTTTAGGTGTAAACTCAAGAGGTTTTCCATATATGAAGCATGGCATTCTACCTGCGTCCAAGAGCCTGAAGAATGTTCTGTATGTTTCCAATGAGAAGAGCAAACAGCAACAGTCCTGACCCAAGAATGGCCTTAGTAAAAAGAATTTCGGGAACAAAATAGCTAGGGACTAAATTCCCAGTCAGTGTACTAATTTGCTGCAGAAAACACAGGCATAGAGCATTAGTAGGATTTCATGTATTTGAAAAATCAAATATTGAATTAAAAGGCATGCCATTTATATGCAAAACAAAGTATCTTGTTGCCAATATAATTTCAATGAGGCTTTTCCAGATTCATGGATATTCATTTTTAGAATTTCTTGCTCTAGAAGACAGCAATGTGCATGCTATCTTGCCTCAATTTTCAACACTGGGAAAGCTTTATGTCTCCTAAGTTCTAACAAAAACACACCTCACAAATATACTGGTAACATGATAAACTTGAAGACAATGAACACAGTTACCTGAAATCCCCAAAACGATGAATAGAAATATCTAGTAGACAGATTAGGATGTGCGGTAAGGTTGACAGCTTTGAGAAAGATACCATAACCATCACGAAAACCATCTTCAGTAAAACAAGCACTTGCAACAGCATTGTTTGTCCAATTTCTCCAACTTTCATTATTTTGATATGCTTCAGTTTTTCCATGTCCACAATCAATGAATTTTGTGCATCCAGGAATATGTGTGTTTCCACAGGCGTCTCGTAGACACTGAATAACCCTCTGGGAGAAGATATAGAGAGAATGCAGAAATTAATAACTGAATATATGAACCTTTACTTGATGTAGCCACCTAACTGAAATTTCCCAACTTTTAATTGAATCTCTCATCATCATTTCATTATTAGTTGGTATGTAAAGGAAAGGCCTTAACCTACCTGCAAACTGAAGAGGTACCACCAGGATCCAACAACATGGCCAGACAGTACAAAGGTGAAAAGATTTATAAAGAAATTTGCCCACGGAGACTCAAATACAAATCCAGCTGGAGAAAATATCATAGGAAGAAATCTACATAGTCTAGGGATATGCTGAACGAGAATCACAATACGCAAAAGGTTATTTGCATAGTTTGCTCCTGTTGACCCTGTCCCTAAGTGCGTTGGTAGGACAAACAATATGAATATCTGCAAGTATTTCACAGAATTATACCATTATTCACCCAAAATTGCTTTCATCTTCATAAAATGGTATAAACCCAAAGTTAGAGACAAGGAATGAAAACATGGTGTAGATTGTATACTTGATCAAGAAAAAATCACATTAGATGCAAAGGATACTGCTGTGAAAATAAGCAGAAAGGGAAATGGAGAGAAATTTACCTGAGGAAGTGGAAGAACAACAAATAAGTCAATGAAGAAAGATGTCTTAAAGTAATGAAGAGCTATTTTCTTTGGATGATCAACTAACTCCCCAGCACCAACCACCCTAGACTCAGGAGCCACATAAGCCAACCTAAACTGCGGAGAATCAATGCGAAAGAATTAATTGAGTTCTGTTGCATTCAGCAGATTATGTTATATCCTCTTAGTCTCTTACAGAGAGAAAACTTGAAAATACATGTCTCAAAGTAACAATATATTACTCCGACTTAATATAAGAAAACTAGTTAAACAACAAAGAAATAAACAACCGTTAGAAAAGCCTTAAAAGTTACCTGAAGAATAATGTTTAGGAAGTGTATGAAATCATTCATGCTTCTAAGTGCAACAAGAAGTTTTGTAAAACCCCAGTTTATAACAATACATTTATTTTTCTGCATAAGAAAGACAGAAAACTTAGAGCACGTTAGACACTTCATAGAGATAACAAGAATCACATTGGAAATAGTACAGCAAGCAATATTTTGAATCATAATAAAGGGCTTAAACCATACCTTCTGCACAGAGAGCAAGAAGAAAAATAACGGATCCACAAAAATTGCCACCAAGCAACATATTGCAAAAAATTGATTCCATTGTTGTACAAGTTTATTGTGAGGATTCATAACTCTAGGAACATGGGGAATCAAGAAAGTAAAAAGTCTTCTCGCCCAATTCTTGGCATCCTCGTAAAGAGTATTCCGAAACTGAAAGCATTAAGAGTTGAAAATCGTTGAGTAAATGAAGCTAATATTGTCAAAGTGATTCATAAGATCAAATGTCCACAAATGGCAAAAGAGATTTCAAAATGTGAAAGATTATTGCCTACACAACCAAAAAATAGACCATAATTAGAACCGCAACATATATTTTTTATGCATATACATGCATCACAAAATAGCATGTAATTCCATTTTAGGTCCAACTGCAGTAACAACTGAAAAAATATTTTATGGAAACAACAAAGTAGTCCACAATAAGAAGAAAATACACCATGATATTATGTATAAACATAGAAAACGTTGTCTGATTCAGAAGTTGTAGTTTCAAACGATTACCTAGGCATCATTAGAAAATCATCATATTAAATCATAAGCAATTCTTATAATTAAACTCTATAGCAGAGGCATACACATGTATAAAATTCTTGATTATGATAGATGCAAAAAGTAAAGAACCTTGACACAAAATGTAATCTAAGGAAACTTCAACATGTAGCAGTCATAAGCTTCTTAAGAGAAAGGAAACTATAATTTATTTATACCTCATGTTTAAATATACCCGAAGCATTTGAACTACTTTTCTGAATAGCCTTGAAGTAAGTTGGGCACGTTGTACAATATGGATCACTGCACATTCCCAGTGGACCAGACCTAACTAAATGTTCATTCTTGCAAGCATAGTTCTGCAAATCATTTTCACCCATGACGCCACAGCATGAAGAAAAATTTTCTGTCTTACTTTCTTCTGCTTGTGACTCGGGTGCCACTTTATTCTGCCGAGAAAGGTTTCCAGGTCTATTAGTAGCATGCAATGGACCACTCATCTGATTAAATGGAGTTATTCTCTGAATCCGTAAGGGACCAGTGTATCCCACAAGATTAGTATCTCTTTCATATGGCTCTGTGAGTGTCGCGGGAATAGAAATTGATACACTTCGAGTCCTAGATACATGCCTTGGGAATCCAGAATCAACGACTTCAACTGATACTTGGGGATGACAATCTGATAGAATTGCCACATCATCTCTCTCAAAATTAGCCATGTGGTCTGCAAATTAGAAAGGAAAATTCATCATCTCGATTTCTATGTCAAAACAGTGATATCAAAGTCAAAACGAATCCAACATATGCAGAAAACAATGAATAAGTGAAAAGGAAACAAAACATACAGAGAGGTAAGAAAAGCACTCAAACACTGTTCTTTCATCAAACACAAAGGGAACATGGTAACTGGCACTACTCCAGGAAGAATCCATACATGATATAGTAAAGGGTGACCAAAGCAAGCAAAAGGGTATGAAGAAGTAAATGAATAAAAGATTGATTTTTCCAAGTATAGAATAGCAACAAAACTAAGGGTGAGACCTGTTTAAGGTATCAGAATACTCAGAAGTCAGAACCCCACTAACTGTTGACAATGTCACAATGCAGCCATTTGAAAAATACGGAATGGCACAAGAGGAGAGGAGAGGAGAAGAAGATTCTCACTGGTATAAATAAGAGTCATGAGTGAGAAAGAGAGAGAAAAGGTGACTGAGTTTTAGTCTTTGAGGCAACTCTGAGGAAAGAACGGTGTGAACCAAGGTAGCAGAAAGTAGAAAATAAACAAGCATAGTGTTGTTTGGTGTGTGTTTTTCCCACACACTTTCCTATTTGCTCCTTTGAACAAGTTTGCACCTTTGGCTACGACCTTGTTAAGTTTTCCGACAAAATCTAGATAACGATTTTTAATGATATCCTATTTCTCCAACTACTTAGTTCTAAAACAACCTAATATTTTTGTCAAATCAAAATCAAATATCACGAGAAAGTTTGTTAATTTCGGTAAGGTAAGATGTTAGTATTAAAAAGTGTATTTGATTGAATACCAAAAAAAAAAAAAATATATATATATATATATATATATATATATTTTTTTATATTTTTTTTTTATTTAATAATTTTTTTTTTTTTTTTTATATTTTTTTTATAATTTTTTTTTTTTTTTTTTTAGTAAAAAAAAAATTAAAATATAAAAAATTTTTTTAATAAAAAAAAAAAAAAAAAAAAAATATATATATATATATATATATATATATATACTTTTAAAGTTTAATTTTAGAATTAAGTATATTTTTGTCCCTAAATGTCCATGGTCGAAACTTTGATAATTTTTGGTCCTTAAACTTTAAAAATGAATATAGTCCTTTTAACTCAATTTTGTTAATATTTTCTTAGGTTTTGAATGTATTTCTCAGTAATATTGAGTCGAGAATGTGTCAAATGGCGTAAATAACTCCACTATTAACATGAAACACATTTCACGGGTTGAAAAAAGTCAATAAAATTGGGTTAAAAGTAGTATATTCATTCATTTTTAAATTTTAGGGATCAAAATTTATTAAAGTTTCGACTAGGAACGAATCTCAATTCTTAACCAAAATTCAGAGATTAAAAATATACTTAACCGTTAATTTTAATATTTTTTTACTACTAATTATAGTTTCCAGAACTAAAAGTTGTACGTATTTTTTCACATATTACCTTAAGAACCACCATGGTTAGTTTATGATTAATCCTGTAAATAAATCTACACTAATCAAGTAAGATCATAAAAGAATTTTTATTATTAATTATTTTTCTTTTTATTGTATTACTAACTATCGCTCTTGCTTAGAGTAACATCTAACATTTTGCATATCCAATTTTTTATTTATTTTAGATTTAGTACTTTTTTTTTCGCACAATTGTCATTAACAAAGATGAAAGTAGTTATGATTAAATGAGAGTAATTTTTGTAGGGTAAATAGTTTACAGTATTAATTATATTTTTTAAGTATTATATATAGAATAATTATTATAAGTTAAATAATTAGGTTTCTAATTTATTTATTCTAAGGTTTTTTTAATTCATCATATTTTTAAGTAAAATGAATTAATTTTAAATACATTAATTTTACTAATTAGGAAAATTTTATATAGTATTATTAAATATTATAATTATTATTTTTTACATATAAACTAGTTACGGTGACTCCAACACTATTATTGTAATTAAGTAATTTTAGACCGCTGTTAATCGTATAATTATTAATAAAAATATGTTTTTGTATTTTTAATAATATTAGTATTAATTATTTATTCACGAAAAATTTAAATGTTAATATTAAAATTTAAAAACGTTGTTATCCTCTCTAACTATATGAATAATATTATTATTAAATATTCTATTTAAAAAAATAGACTGAATTAAATAAAAATAATAAATATAAAAATTAAATTAATTTGATAGTACATTCATACATAACCATACTTTAAATTAAGAAAATTTTAAAAAGAATAAAAGAACTAAATTAAAAATTGGAAAAAAAATTAAAACTATAAGTAAAATAATAAAGTTGAATTAAACAAACTCAACAAAAACTGAAGCAAATTAGTATTTAACCTAGATAAAAATTATTTAATTTTAAAAAGCTTAAAATACAACCATATCATTACTTTTATATATATATAT
>Ga0214545_1011814_pt1 | contig 11816 bp, 12 predicted proteins | sample CNSS4metaG_FD_160064 | JGI IMG/M metagenome (GOLD analysis project Ga0214545, IMG submission 160064) | Root nodule microbial communities from cowpea collected in UCLA plant growth center, Los Angeles, California, USA - CNSS4 | ecosystem: Host-associated > Plants > Roots > Nodule | place: USA... | reverse complement strand
CTTAGCTGCAGCTGCACTAACACACCTCAAAATATCCAAAGAACATTTATGCAACTAAAAAGTTATTTTTAACATGTTTTTGTATCTCATGCTCAATAAACCCAATTATAGGAAATCCCAATTAAATAAATCTTTAAGCACACATATTCAATTAAATACCCAGAATTAAACATTAAATGAGAGCAAAAATATGCACTCATCAATAATAGTACTAAAATAAAATAATAATAATAATAATAATAATAATAATAATAATAATAATAATAATAATAATAAATGTGTTGTGATTAAAAGAAGAATTCTAAACATGCACCCTGCAAGTCGAATGCAACTAAAGTCAATTAATTAAATACAAACCTAAATTAATAAAATCACCTCTGGAATCCCCATTTATAAACCACTTCCTATAACTAGTCCCTTCCCCACTTATATAATATATTAAAAATTACTAATTATACCACATCATAATTTCTATAAGAAAACACTACGAAAGAAAATTACTAATTATTCTAAAACCTTAACTACAACATACCAAAAGTTTAGTCACTACCAAAGCTTAATACCCAAAAGCTATAAGTCATATATAATATCAAATACAAAAAAAAAAGTCAACCCCACTTCTAACCTTCTTTAAATATATATATATATATATATATATATATATATATATATATATGTATATTTATATTAAAAAAACTATTTAGTGAATGTCGTAAAATTAATATTTTTTAATTTGTTTCCTTGATTTTTTTAATATTATATAAATTACTATATGATGAATGTCGTAAAATATCTTCATAAAATATTATAACATACCATAACACCACATTTATCTACTTTTTCATATAACTAAACAAATGAAAGCTCTAGACTACAACCCTAACTCACGCTACTATAAAAGAAAAACATAAACCCTAAACTTTCCTTTGCATCATTCACCCACAAATCAAGAAAACCTCAATGCATTCATGCTATATTAGATTTCGTATCACTAAAATTCATCAATCACCTACTTAACATTCAAACGAAAATTTGATGATACCATATCATCATTACAATCAAAATTTCTAAAATATAAAACAAATGCATCACATATTTTTTTGTTGTAAACAATAATTCAATCAATAAAAAATTAAAATCTTCTTTCATAGGAACTATTCATCTCAACTTACCTGGAATTCCCACTCCAATTGCGCTCCTAACATTCCTTTTTGCCATCAAAAGGTTAATGGCCATCAAATGCCATTAACATGGTGGTTTCTTAGCCCTTCTAGCTTCTCTCTATGACGGCTAGGGTCTCTATGGCAGCTAGGGTTTTCTGACCATTCTCCCTCATGCCAAAAAGAAAAAAAGATTTGGAAAAAAGAACCTATCTCACATACCCCAAGATTCGAACCCATAACCTTATAATTTTAAAGCAAGTGTATAACCAATTCAACCAACTCGCATTTCATGATAATTCTTATACATCTAGGATTATATTATCACTCATCACAGTCCATTATTTTATAAAATAATAATAATCAATTAAATTAACACATAATTAACATACACATGACTTAAACCCAAGTCCTCTTAACATAACCAAGTACTCTTAACCACTTGAGTTAGTACTATTTCTTATCTTCTCTTTCCACATTAATTAACTTAAAGATTCCTGTCGTCGCATTTAATAAATAAATATTTATTTATTTATTTATTTTTCTCAGGTCTTACATGTTGGCTCTTTAAAAACTTGAGAGATTCATGATCATTATGAATGATGAACTCTATGGAAACAAGATAATGTTCCCAAGTATGAAGTGCCCTGACAAGTGCATAAAGCTCCTTGTTATAGGTGGGATAATTACCCGAGGGCCCATTCAATGTTTCACTAAAATATGCAATGGGATGACCCTCTTGTAACAAAACTGCACCAATGCCAACACCTGAAGCATTACATTCAAGCTCAAAGGTTTTCTCAAAATTTGGAAGAGCAAGAATGAGAGCTTGAGTGAGCTTAGCCTTAATCTCATCAAAAGCATGTTGTTGCCTTTCAGCCCAAACAAAAAGAACATCTTCTTTTATAAGCTTATTCAAAGGTGAAGCAAAAGTTAAAAAGTTGGGTACAAACCTTCCATAGAAGCTTGCAAGACCATGAAAACTACAGATGTCTCCAACATTTTTAGGAGTAGACCATTTTTGTTTCAACATCTACCCCATTTTTATTGTCTATAAAGCCTAAGACGACTACACTATCTACATAAAAGGTACATTTATCTATGTTTGCAAAAAGTTGATTTACCCTTAGAATTGAAAGAACATCCCTAAGGTGACCTATCATGACCATTGAAACTCCACTAAACACTAAGATATCATCAAAATAAACTACAACAAACATACCTATACAATCCCTCAAGACATGATTCATTAAGCGCATGAAAGTACTTGGAGCATTGGTTAGGCCAAAGGGCATGACTAAGCATTCATAAAGGCAAAACTTAGTCTTAAAAGTGGTTTTCCATTCATCACCCTATTGGATGCAAATTTGATGGTAGCCACTTTTGAGATCAATTTTGAAAAAATAGTTGCTCCATGTAACTCATCCAACATGTCATCAAGTCTATACTTGATGGTGATGTTGTTGATAGGTCTACAATCACAACACATGCGCCATTTACCATCTTTCTTGGGCACTAACAACACAAGAACAACATAAGGACTCAAACTCTTTTGCACTAAACCTTTATCTAAGAGATCATTCACTTGAGACTCTATCTCCTTGGTTTAAATTGGATTTGTCCTATAGACAGGTCTATTAGGAAGACTATCCCAGACACAAAATCAATTTGGTGCTCAATTCCTCTAATATGAGGTAATCCATGAGAAATATATTTAGGAAAAACATGTTGGAATTCTTGAAGAAGAGCAACAATAGAAGGAGGTAGATACTTAAGTGAAAGACTTGAAAGGCAAGTGAGGGAAGAGGGACATAAGAGGAGATAAGAAGGTTGTTCTTCATGAAGCATATTGAGTAAAGATTTTTGAGTTAAAAGTGCTTCATGAGAAATGACCTTAGGAGTGGAATTTGGAGATTCCCCTACCTCACTCTTGGGACTTAAAGTAGAGTTCTTGGAACTCTCTTCCTCTCTCCTAGCTCGCATTTGAGTTTGATCACTAGCAACTTGACTAGGAGTGAGAGGGTGAAGTACAAACTTTTTAGCTTTATATAGAAGGGTGATCTCATTGGTATGGCCATTATGGTTGGTCTTACGGTCAAATTGCCACGACCTTCCTAAGAGAATGTGACAAGCTTTCATGGGAATGACATCACATATCATTCTACTTTGTATTTCCCAATGGAGAACTTGATGTCCACTTGATGCTTAACTTTGATATCCCCATCTTCATTAAGCCAATGAAGTTTATACAGTTTGGGATGAAGTATCAAAGCTAAGTTCAACTTCTCAACCAACCTTATGCCACAACAATTGTAACACAACCCACTATTAATGATCAAAGGACATACGTTTTTCAAAACATCACATCTAGTGTAGAAAATATTTTTCTCTTTGATCATTGAGAGGAGCACTAGGTTGATTGCTAAGAAGCCTCTTAATCATCACAAGACGACCTTCATTTGGATAAGCATCTTCTTTGGAAGACACTTGAGATGTAAAACTCTCAGAGTCACTTGAAGAAGATGACTCATCTTGACTACTATGGAGGTCATTGCCCTTTTACACAATGGTGCGTTTTGTAGGGCATTGGGCAGCCACATGACCTCTTCCTAAACACTTAAAGCACTTGATTTCACTACCTGTAGGTTTCACCTTTGTCACTTACCTTTGTGGGATTCTTAAGAGGAGACTTTTTTGCTTTGGAAAAATCCCTTTTGAAATGCTTTTGGTGGGTCATTTTTGGGATAAGAGATAGAAGAATCCTTGCGAGAAGGTCTTCTTAAAAGTTTTTGCTCAACCCTAATGCACATTTGCACAAGATCATTTAAATTATTGTAGGGGAGCAATTCAACTCTATCTCTTATTGCAAAATTGAGACCACACAAGAATCTAGCAATTTCCGGCTAGGACGTTACACAAGTTGTGGCTCGTACGGCGACGTTTCGGGTGATTGCCCTCTTTAGTGCATTCTGATAGAGCTTTGGTAGTCTGGAAACAACTATAAACTTATGTTTGTTTTAGGGAGCTTCACTTGGTGTCACAGTGAGATGTTGTGGAAAAGTTATTCCCACGTGTGGACTATCTGGTGGTGGCCTGTAGTCGGAAGGGCGAGTAGACACTCGTGCAGCGAAGATCGATCATTGATTACACCTAAAGAGAATAGAAATGATAGACGTCTAATGCAAGTGTTGTAATAGAGAACTAAGGGGAAAGGGAAAAATACTAACCTGGGTTATGTTATGGAGATGATGTAATTTATATTTATTATGATATGTGTTTAATTTATTTAAATGAGCTCACCCTATCTGTGTGTGTTTGGCGATGATCATGTAACTCGTTACATGGGAGCAGATGTTGATGCAGGTAAGCATGCAGATGCATAGAGACGGAGTGGGGATCACTATGGGACAAATTTCTTAAATTTCATTATGGATTTTTCTTTTGTAATTTTTTTTATTTTGGAGGATTTGGTTTTGTAATAACTGAATATTGCGTTTTTATTTTCTACTGATGCAAATGTTTCCCGACGTTACAATCAACAACAACAAACACAACCTATTGATATAGTAGGGCAACCATATTAGAGAACATGATGAAAATGATGGCTGAAATGAATCACAAAATGGATGTTTTGAATCATACGAATCATCAAAAGATAAATGGCTTGAATTAGATGATGGATGTCGTGAACTAGACTTTGCAAAATTAGTTGAAACAATTGATACCTCACACTACAAAAAAAATAGGTATTATCGATAATCTAAATCTATCAAAAATTACCAAAGGATTTATTCGTTGGTGACGTCAGGAGGTGGACTTTTCTGACAGAATTGCCAAAAAGCCCTTCATTTTTGCTTTGCATTTTTTAGAATTGACTCCAATTATTCCTTATTGTAGACTAGTCCTTTACTGGTCAATGGAAGACTTTGACCTATGTTTTTTCCAAAACACGGATTTCACTAAATATTGGATAGTCACGAATATTGCCCTTGATGTTACAATCTGATGTGTGTGAACCAAAACCTAATGCACCATGAAGAAAAAGGTTAATGCGTGATGGAGGGAGAAGATTTAGAGATCAAAAAATCAGAAGGGGGTGTAGCATTGTGAATGAACGAAAATGTGAACAAAATCAAATAAAGGGACAACGAAAGTGGTTTTAGGTTTGTGATTCTTGATTCGAGGCAAGAAAGAAAGGGTTAGGTCATTTTCGTGTTTCTAATTTTTTCTTTGGGGTTTTCAAGGCGAGAATTAGGTTTTCGAAGGATTCAAAGATGTGAGTGATGTTTTAAGAGTTTCCTATTTGATAGTTCTTTTGTTTAAGAGAAAGAGTCAATTTGTAAAAAGGTTTCAAATGTTCCGACAAGAAGAAAGCGGTCAGGGGGATTAAGTCTATTTTAGTGTGCTAGGCAGTTTCACTTGGTTCAATCAGAAGCACAAAGTGGTTAAGGCTGTGTTGAGTGAGATTTTGTACACCATTTTAATTTTCAGAACTCTTTGTATATGGTGTAGTTCTTCTGAATTTGAATGAAATAAAATGATTCAATTCCAAACCCATTTGTCAATTTCTGAGTTTTGCTTGTTTACATTTTGCTTGCATCTTATGTTTATTAGCCTTTAAATTTTGAATCCTTTAAATTTCCTTTATTGCTTTCCAATTTTAAATTCAATGTCGAATTACCAAGTCATTGTTTTTGAGCGTGAGTTTATAAATCTACACAAATCATTGTTTTGTCTTCCATACGATGTGACTCCAAAGTGGGCACAAATTATCAAGATGTCTTCTCAAGTATAGATGAATCCTTGTTCACTCATTGCATCTGTTCTTAGTTTAATGTTGTGTGACTTGCAGGTTGAAAAACCTTGGGGTATAAGGTCTTGGCTGAGAACTACATAGAATAACATAGTTGGGTGTAACTGATTTATTAACTTATATGTTAAATTATTTATGAGCTCACCCTTTTTGTTTTTGTTTGGCGATGATCGTGTGACCTGTCACACGAAAGCAGATGATATTCCATGTGATGTTGTTGATGCGTAGCGATGGAGTGAGGGCTAGCATGGAACTTTTGGATAGGGATTTTTTGATTATGTTCTTTTTATTCCGTCGATTTATTGGAACCTGTAATGCATTTATGAAGTGGTTTTATTTAATTTTAAGCATGTCAAATTTTTTAAATTTTCCCGCATTTGGGAATAATAAAATTATGATGTTTGATTTTCAATTATTATTTATATATTTTAATTAAGTAATTTATAGTAAGGAGGTTACAACTTTAGTCAAGCATAAAGTTATGTGTGTAAATGTGGTTGCAATTGGTTTTTTTTTAGATTGAAATTAGTTTCGTGGTTTAATCATGCATCCATTTCATCATGAAAAATCTACACATGCATCTACCATTCACCTAGAATTTTCTATATTCCATATTAAATTAAGTTTATCATCCCATTAGGTTCCATCTTCTGCATTTTGCATCATTCATGCATATCATAATTTAGTTTCCATTAGGAATTTGGATTAGTTTTAGTGTAGGTAATTATGAATTTTAAGTTTATTTAATTTTCCCCCTTTGCATTAGTTTATGTCATCTTCAACAAGGTTAAACTGCACAAGCTAACGTAATAAGTACCATTTCCTTGGATTTGACCTTAGTTCTCCTTCCTATACTACATTAGGGAAAAACTTGGTTTTGTTGGTCTTTAACACGACTAGAGATGAGTTTAACAATGTGTGTTCCATCCAAATAGGGTTTTGATCGAGGTTCTATTTGAACAAATAAATAGTTAATATAGTACTTGGAAGCTAGCCCAATGTCGTCTCCCAATGACTAATGTTCTCAATCAAAGTTTCCAAATACAACACAATTGGCAGTTATGAAAAATTCACATAATATTGAAATAGAATTGATAAAAAAGTTATTAAATGTGTTGACTCCCTTATTTAAATGCAATTTCACTTATAATTGGTTGCAAAAATTAGTGCTATGTTAGGTTAACTCTTAATCCACTCATTTTTAATCTACTAATTGAAGATTAACAACAGTTTCATTATAGATATAAGAAATGCACACATCAATTAATCTCACCCTCAGAATAAGCAACCCACATTCATTAAGCATGAATAAAAGCTTACTTAAGCATGAAAATGCCACTTCATAGTAAAGCATAAACAAATTTCCAATGTACCCATGGAGATTAAGAGAAAAAAAGAAAACAAGACAGAGCAAATTAGAAGATTATTGAACAAAAACATCAAAGCTCATGCATTCTCTTTAGGGAATCAACTACAAGGCCAACCCTCCATGGAAATCCAATACAAATAGAAACAAAAATACATCAAGGAATGCAAAGAAGTAAGGAAAAACGTGGACCAAGTGAGTTGAAAATGTTAACTAGGTGTTATCCAAATGCAAAGAAAATGTAAATATGAAGTGGTTGCCTCCAATGGCTCTCCATGGTTTCCAAAAACGAGAAAAAGAAGACAAAATGGATAACAAAAGGTTTTGAAAAAGCGAAAACCTTAATGTTCCTGCAAAAACAATAGTAAGGTATCAGGGAGCATAAATCATATTTTACCTAATCCTTGAGTTCTTGGGACAGATACTCTTCGATCCTGGTGGGCATGCCTTCATGTCTTATTGCCGGACTGAACATTTTGGAGGTTACCTACAGAAAAGGACTTCGACGATCAAGTCAGCAAGAGCTCTCAAAAGTCAAATCACAATTTTGGTATTAATGAATTGTGTACCTTTAATTAATGGGGTCCACTTGTATTTATAGAATTATTAATCATGGTTTACCTGGCTTTGTGGGCTAGGCCTTCGCTTGTCTTGTTGGGCCACCCTTTGAGCTTGGGTTTGTGTGGGCCTGGTCTAGAAGTTCAATTGTTATTTCCTAAGTTTGGAGTAGGTGCCTTTACTCGTATGTAATCTGTTTAAAGTAGGCGGCTTTAGCCGCTATGTATATATTGCCTCTATATATAGTTAACAAAATTTATTTAATGTAGGACTATAGGTTGGCAGCTAGGAACGAGTATTTGTTTATGTCGGTCGTATCTTCCTAGTATAATACATCAGTCTCTCAGCCTTTGGCAAAATATGTTGTGTCAAAGGTTTTTTGTGTTGTGGTTTTTACAAGAAAAAAATCCTCTTTTCTTGGTTTATTAGCATAACCCTATAGTAGTCTCCCAACCTTGAGGAGTGGAAACAACGCTGAGGCTTTGTCAGAGACCTAGTGAATGTCAAGAGTCATGTCAAGAGAAGCTAGAGAGTCAATTCAGTTATAAATGTTTCACTCTTTATTACTATGATGTTTAGGCGGGAAAATTTTGGGGTTGCATTTTATGTTATAAATAAGGATTAGGGTAGAAATTGTGTGTTACTTTTTTTGGTTGTTGTGAGATAATTTTCTCTTTGTGTCATCTACATTCCACATAAGGTATGTCTAGTGCTAGTGGTAGTTCTTCTTCATCGGGGCCGAGTAGTAGGGATGACAACTCAGCGAGTGGTTCTAATAGCTCTATGGATGTTGAGGGAGGGGTTCAGATGGAGGTTATTCCTGAGGTTAGGAAGGATCCTCCTGAGGAAGTGGTCACGAATATCTTGTCGGCCAAAACCGGGTACGATTGGGTGGCTCTAGATGTCAGGACTCAGTATTCTTTATTCAGATGGTCTAGACTACTTAACTCATGGTTGGGTTGTGTCTCTATTTTTTAGAAGGACACTTCTTTAGATATCATCTCTCCGGAACGAGTTAATTTCGTCGAGTGTGTATGTCATGACGAAGGAGAAGCCAACGAAGTGTTTTTCTTTATGTACATGTGCCATTTTCTCAATTGCACGTGTGAATTCCTTTCAATGACTTCACTATGGGTGTGTTACGGTTATTAAATGTTGCACCTACCAAATTACAACCCAACAATTAGAGTTTATTTATCGGTGCATCCTTTTGTTGGACTTAGTTAGAGTTTATTTATCAGTGCATCCTTTTGTTGGTTTGGAAGGTATCATTATTTATTTTTTTTGTGTCTCGTTTAATGTAAGAGAGATAAGCATGTGTGTTTGCATTGTAGATCACATGACTTAGTTGTGGAAAAAGAACTTGAGTCTCTTTAGGACTTTGCGAAAGGAGCAAGTCAAGAAGCCCAAACATGTGGGAAATATTGAAGTTCCCAGCATGCAATAGCCATTAGTGGAGGTTCGGGTTCATGGCGGCCTGAAAAGAAAGTCGTTAGCCCTTGTTTGTAAGACTCGAGAAATTTAAATAATTAAATAAATAATTAATTAATAAATGTGGGTCGTGGGAGCCTTTATGGCATTTAATTGGTTGTGACGTGGAAAAGTACTAGCTCAAGTGGTTGAGAGTACTTAGTTATGTTGAAAGGACTTGGGTTCAAGTCATATGTATATTAATTGTATGCTATTTTAGTAAGTGTATTATTTTAATGTTATGTTTGAACGTGAGTAGTGATAATGTAATCCTAAAATTATAGGAATTATCATGAAACATGAATTGGTTGAATTGGTTGTGCATTGACTTTGTAATTGAGTGGTTGTGGGTTCAAACCTTACTAAGAATGAATTTAACTTTCTTTTTGCCAAAATTTCCTTAGGCATGAAGATGAAAAGGCAGAAAACCCAAGCTAACAAGGGAGGCAGCTTAGTGGGCTGGGAGACAACTAATAATGGTCTTTGAATGGTAGTTAACTGACATTTAAAAGCAATTGGATATGTCGTATAATGTTGAATTATTAATGTAAGATTTTGGGCTGGGAAAAAGAATGGTGATTTTGATTATCAGTATTGTTCCTGCAGAGAACAAATAAGAGATTAGGCACAAGCGTCACCTTACCATGTAATCCGCTATCTCTTCAGTTGGCCTCTTCCCGGTCGATACATGTCAACTTGAACCCAGGAGGGGTTACCTGCAGAAGAATCTTCAAAGCTCAAGTAAGTCAAAGCTCGCAGAGAGTCAAATCAGTGATTAATGAATGCGTACCTTTAAATGATGGGGTCCACGTGTATTTATAGAACATTAATGACGTTTGACCATTTCATGGGCTGGGTCTTGACCTGGGCTCTAGTTTGGGCCATGAGTGGGCCTGGGCCCCAACCCAGGCCCTTGAGACCTATTGAATGCGGGGGCTTCGATTTTCGCTTAAGTTTATTGGAGTAATTGGCCTGGGCTTTAACCTTACCAGGTGTGCTTGAGTAGTCGGCCTCGACCAACTACTTGCCTAGATGGCTTATGTTGGTGATGTGAAGTGCTAACTTGGCCTAGCCTGGGTACTTGGCGGTCTCGATATGCACACTATTTACTTGGTCGAGTTTGGCTAGGTACGGTACACCAGTCCCCCAGCCTTGTCCGATATGGGTTGTCGGTCAAGGATGATATGTGTTGATAAGCTAGTAGAACCGGCTAGGTGTAATACACCAGTCCCCCAGCCTTTAAGTGTGGTGAACAGTGTTAAGGCTTAGAATTTGCAACCGTCAGAAGGTAGGTGAAAGGGTGTTAGTTGGTCAAATCGAAAAAGTTTTGGCGCCGTCATTTTGAAGTGTCATATCTTTTGCAATGATGGTGTCGATTGGTCTGTGGTATGGTTTTGGTTTTGGCGGGAAGAGGTTCGTGGTTTGGGATTGTAGGCTATAAATATGTGTTTGCAAACAGATAAGGGGTTACCTATTTCATTTGTGAATTCTGAATTTAAAGACCTTGTGCGCGTAAAAGTGTCCGACTAGTCCTCTATTTCGACCGACATCTTCCCGTAAAAAACGAAATCAGGTATGTCCAGTAGTAGTAGCGTGTCTTCGTCTAGTAGTAGTGAAAGTACTGAGTCAGATAGAAGTAAGGATGGACGACTTGGCGGAGAGAGTACAAGTTCTGGAGTTGTTACAAGCGGGATGCCGATGGAGGTAGTGAGGGAGGTTCGAGAGGATCCTCCTGAAGAGTTGGAGGAGAGTAACTGGCCGGCCAAAGGCGGCTATGGGTGGGTTGCTGCTGATGTTCGTGACCAATCTCGTCTGTTGAACTCTTGGCTAAACTGCACACCCGTTATGTCCAAGGGTGTCAGCGGAGACATTGTTTCGCTGGAGAGGGTGAGTGCCGTCGACCGGGTATGCCATGGGCAGGAGGGGGCTACCGAAAAATTCTTCTACATGTATATGTGCCACTTTTCTTAGCTTCATGTGCGACTGCCCTTAGATGATTTCACTATGGGTGTGCTGCGGGCGTTGAATGTGGCGCCTACCCAGCTACATCCTAATAGCTGGGCCTACTTGCAGGCCTTCCGCATTCTGTGCGAGTCCTTATATTTGGAGCCTACTCCCTATGCTTTCTTGTATTTTTATGACACCAGGCCCCGAAGGCCGGCTACTTGGCTTTCTTTAATTAGTCGCCCCAGCATCAGCAGACTAGATGCTTTCTCCCAGTCTTTCAAGCATTTCAAAGACGGGTACTTCAAAGTCGTCGTTAAGGAAGGGGGTAAATCTCATTTTTTGAATGCGGATGGGAGTACCAAGTTTCCCTTTAGTTGGACCAACAATCCTTCTCGATATAAAGACATGGGAGTGGAGGAGTTGTCGGCTGGTGACAAGGAGGTGGTGGGGATGTTGTTGAAATTTGTGGATAAGTTGCCCACTAAGGGCCTAGTTAGGGTTT
>Ga0214545_1011800_pt1 | contig 11830 bp, 6 predicted proteins | sample CNSS4metaG_FD_160064 | JGI IMG/M metagenome (GOLD analysis project Ga0214545, IMG submission 160064) | Root nodule microbial communities from cowpea collected in UCLA plant growth center, Los Angeles, California, USA - CNSS4 | ecosystem: Host-associated > Plants > Roots > Nodule | place: USA... | reverse complement strand
TATATATATGTTTAAAATATTTATTGACTTGAGCACTAGAGAGTCTTTTGCAGGTAGATCTTTTTCTACTTTTTTTTTTCAAAACTCGGAACTTTCTCACTAAAAAATAATGATTTCACTCTTGAGAGCCTCATACTTAACATCAAAGACTACTTGTTCACATCTAGTAAGGACAATAACTAAAATGTAAACTTAATAAATGTTACTATAAAGTCATTGTAATACCCATTTCTTTTCTTTTTTTTATTTGTGATCCAGTAAAAGGAAAAAGACAAAAGCTAGTTCTCTCTCCCAAACCCCTTAGCTTCCTCACCATCCTTTATCTCTCAACTTTTCTCCACTTCCCAGCCATTGCTCTACCCATTCTCTTTGACCTTCTCCATTTTGACACAACATGTTCTACTCGCTTCTCATCTAAATTTCTCACCTTTATGAAACAAAGGCTAGAACTGAGACCATTGTAGGGTACTTGTCAGATCAAACTGAGAGTTCCTTTCCTCCACGTAAGCCCATCTCCAACCTTCGTTCTATTTATGTTTTTCAGTTATGGAGCAATGGTTTCACTTTGATCTTAATTAGAGTCTCATTTTCCTCTCTTTGTATTCTTGTGATTCAGTTTCCTAAGGGGGTTGTGGTGCTCTTTTCGTTTAGGGCTTTCTTTGACTCCAGTTCGATATCAATTTCAAGGTAAGGGAAGCTAGGTTTTTCTTTATATTTTGAAATGAATTGCTTGGTTGGGTTTGTGATGGTATTTTATTTGTTAGCTTGATGAATGCATTGATTTGGATTGAGTGGTGGTTTGTGTTGCCTATGATTTTTTGGTTTTGCATGCATGAGCATTTGAGAATCTATCGTTCTCGCCGAGACGAAATGCTCTCGCCTAAGTGAGAATAGTAGAAACTCACTCTCACTCTCTACTCGAGTTGTCGCCTAAGCGAGACCCTCTAGCTTGAGTGAGGGCAATCTCGCCTAAACGAGAATAGTCTAGCTTAAGCAAGAACTCGCAAATATTTTAGTTGCTCCTTGTTTGAGTTCTTGCTCAGGCAAGAAGTTGTGGCTTGAGCGAGAAGACCTTGTCGCTTGAGCGAAAACTCTAGCTTAAGCGAGAACAATGCAGAATTACTTTTAAATTCCTTAACTTAATCCATGATGATTGAATTTCTTTTAAAAAGCATGAAGTATGAGGTTATACATGTATGATGTAGTGTTTTAAGTTTGTGCTTGATATTGTTAGCATGAGGTAAGATTTTTTTGAGATAACATGTGAAGTATGTGGGTATTTCATGGAGAAATTCCTTTGTGGATTATATAGTGTGTGTAATGGCTTATGGATTCAAGTAAGGTTACATCCCGACACTCTAGTGGATCAGTCAGACCCACATAGAGTAGATTGGTCCATGTGGTGAGAGTAGTAGGAGGTCCTAGTCTAGGGCATGATAATGGCCTTTGATGATCATGGATTTACCTTGTGTGTAAGGTGAAACCCATTAACAATGGCTTTGTAGAGCAATAGAGGCCGCCACAAGTACAAGTTTCCAGTGAAATCTAATTTTATAAGTCAATGAATGTTACTACCAGGTGGGAATATTAAGATTTCTCTTTTATCATTTCCTTAAGGATTTCATAAAAAAAGAATCAAGACAGATTCATTTGCATACTTATACTCTTCTTTCTATTGAAATAGTCCCTTAAATGTCTCCCAATTCGTTCTCTAAAATAATTAAAAAAACTTTTTTTCTTTTCTATTCGATTTTAGAATCAAAACTTTTTAATTTTATTAGAATATAGAATATGAAAATCTAGTATCCGAATAAATGAGTTGAAGAGTCTTCTATATGTTTGGCATTATTTGTTGTTTATGTTTCCTTGAATTGATTATGTTATGTTAATTTAATCTTACTAGCTTACTCTTCTCCTTGTGTTTTCTATTTTGTTGTTGTGTTTCCTTTTGCAATGATCATCAAAAATTGGTGTGAGCAGATGATGAGACACCTGTTGATCATCATAAGGTGGGAGGAAATTTTGTTGTCTAGATTAGACACATTAGATATCTCTCTTTCTGAGTATTTTTTGAAGAACTTTCCCTATGTCTTTATGCTCTATTCAAGAAATCTTCTTTTTGTAAAAGTGTCTTATGCTCTTTGATACTTCCTCTTTTGAGCAAACCTACGGATAACTATAATGGTTAATCTAGACTTTCTTCCTTATTGCTCATTTATATTGTTTTATGTGATTTTTTATTTAATAGTAATTTTCTATTAAATGGGATGTTACAGTCACACTTATAATCAATTATTGATAAAATAAATTGAAATAAAATTTTCCAAGTCGTAATTTATAAGTTTAATTATGATTTGGGTTCCAATATTTCACCATAAAATCTACCATTTTCTGTTCTTTAAATTCTTTTTATCTAACATTTTAGTTCTTAATTTTTAATTAGTTATAACATCTTATTATTTTAAACATGAAATGACGTAGATGGAAAATACACAATAAGGTAACTTTTTTACATTATTAACAACCGTAGGGATTCGTTGGTAAACGTAATTTAATAGTTATTTTATATTATTTTGGAAACTGAAAACTAAATAAACTTATAAATAATTAAACATCAAGAAGTAAAATTACATGAAATACCCAAAATTGGGGATTATGGATACTTGAAAATAAAAACTAAAATTTTGAAAATAAAAATTTCAAGATTAAATTTACTAAAATTTGTAAAATATTTGAACCAAAAATTTTATTTTATTTTTTCACTTAAAGGACACCCTCAGAAGCAAAAGGAATTAATTCCAAACGGGCTACGTGTGAGAAAAGAAGTTCCACATCGATGAGAACTTATTTTGAGGCTTACTTTTAATGTTATAAAAGGAGCCCAATGTTTCCTTAGGAAATCATCGCAAAAGTCTCTCCTTTTCTATTTCTTTTGCTTTATTTGCTTGAGAGAAGAATTAAGAGAGAATATTAGTTTCTCCTCTAAGAGAGAATGTTAGTTTATCCTTTAAGGTTCTCTTTGTATTAGTTTTTCCTATTTCTAAGAGAAAGGTTGTCATTGTTTTCTCCTTGGGATTAGAGAGAATGGTATGTAATGAATAAATTATATCCATTGCCTATTATCTGTTTTTGTTCCTTTATTTTCATCTTTAATTTTAGTTGTGAGTACTTGTGCTAGTACTCTGATACCCAACAGTGGTATCAGAGCTGTTGGTTCGTGTGATTATATTTCGCTGCTATTGTCCTTAGAATAGTGTTGTGATAGTGGATAAAGTGTGGTAGTGTGAAAGTGCATGTCTAGGAAAATTCTGGCTAGGAAAGACTTGGTACTTAAGCGTGTCCATTAGTGACCCACCTCTCTTTCATGGGAATTACCTGGTACACTGGTTCAAGGTTTGCCTCCATTGTTCTAGTAGACAATACTATTCATAGTGAGAAGTGCATAAGTCGATTTTAAAGACATGGCAACAAGATACGAGATAGAGAGGTTCAATGGGAAAAATTTTTCATTGTGGAAACTGAAGATGAAGGAAATTTTGAGAAGGAACAATTGTCTAGCGGCAATTGAAGAAAGACCTACGGGCATTACAAAGAAAAAGTGGAAGGAAATGGATAACAATGCTATAGCAAATTTGCATTTAGCATTGGCAGATGCGGTTTTATCCAGCATTGCAGAGAAGACTACAGTGAAGGAGATTTGGGATACTCTCACAAGCATGTACGAGGTTAAGTCACTTCACACAAGAATATTCTTGAAGAGAGAACTCTATACTCTTTGAATGAGTGAGTCCACATCGGTGACGGACCACATCAACAATCTAAATACATTATTTGCCCATCTTTCAGCGACAGATTTCAACATAATTGAAAATGAACGTGCAAAGCTTCTACTACGGAGTTTACCTGATTGATATGATTAACTTGTCATCAACATTACAAATTACAACGTTGTTGACCTCCTACACTTTGAGGATGTTGTCGGAGTTGTTCTTGAAGAAGAATCCAGGCGAAAGCACAAAGAAGATATGGTGGAAAGTGTAAGGCAAATAGAAGCTTTGGTGATGACGAGAGGTAGATAACCAGAACGTGGATCTAGTGGGAGTCAATCTCACGATAAATGTCAAAGTAAGAAGCATCTCAAATGCCACCATTGTGGCAAAAAAGGGCATATGAAGAAAGATTGTTGGCATTTGAAGAATGAAGGAAAGAACTCTGAGGCATCAACCTCACAAGGTTGTATGGAAAATACCTTGGAGGACGAAGATATTTTGTGAAGAAGATGAGAGATCTAGTAAGTCATGAAAGCTCAGAAGATCATGGAAGATATGTATGTGCTTTTGGGAGATACGTTGCAAGAAGCTAATGCAATGGTTGCATCGATAAGTTAAGAAGAAGTGGTGTTGACGTGACATCGTAAACTTGGGTATAAGTCAGAGCGAAGTTTGCAAATCTAGGTGGAACGTAATCTCTTACTCAGTCTCAAAAAGGTTGTTTTACCTCTGCGCGAGCACTGTGTGGTAAGACAACAAACATAGTCATAGATCGCAGATTGCTAGTTTGACTACCAGGAAAAAAAACATAAGAAGACTTGGTTTATTCTGATGTAAGGAAATCACCAAAGTTATCACTAGGAGAAGCAAAGTTTACTCCAGGAGATTGTGGGTGTACTACATCAAGAGGAAGTCAAATGTGTTGTTACCAGTTCAAGGAATCTAAAGCACGAGTAGAGCTTGAAACTGTGGGAAAATTAAGTGCTTGGGCTATGCTAACAATGTGAAAGGGGTACCACTTGTGGGTCCCACTACCCACAAGGTTATTGTTAAGCAGAAATGAAATGATGCTCCAACTAGAAGGCGTTAAAGAACAAGAAAACTTGGTTTGCATGGTTGAACAAATCTCAGTACGGTTTAAAGAGAGCGCTCAGGTGTTCGTACCAAAGATTTGATTCATTCATAAGCCTCGGTTACAACAGACTGGGTGTTTAGACCATTGATGTTGTATGTGGATGACATGTTGGAGGTAGGCCCCAACAAAGTTCAAATCCAGGAATTGAAGGCACAATTGGCTAGGAAGTATGAGAAGAAGGACTTGAAACCAGCAAACAAGGATTTCAAGGATGCAAATTCACACAGACAAAAAAGATAGGAAGGTTTGGCTTTCTCAGAAGAAATACTTACTGATAATCTTGCGGCGCTTCAACATGCAAGATTGCAAGCCAATTTCGAACTCACTTTCTATCAATTGTTCCTCACGTATGAGTCCTAGTAGTGAAGCGGAGAGGATGGAGAAGTCTCGAGTACCGAGTGCATCGGTGGTGGACAGCCTTATGAATGCTATGATGTGTACAAGACCAGACATTGCACAAGCAGTGGGAGTGGTTAGTAGGTTTTTTGGCAAGAATGGTGGAGAGTAGTGAAGTATTTAGAAGAGGTCCTTAGAAGGAACCTCAGGTGTTGCATTGCATTTCGGAGGATCAGAATTATGTGTCAATGAAGTCTACGTGAATTCGATCTTACTGAAGTCTATCAGAATACCAAGCAACATGAAGGTAGAGAATAAAGCATGGTGTGAAGATTTGATTAATTTCATCAAAATCTTCAAGTGGGAGATTGTGAGAAAAGAAGTCCCACATCAATGGGAATTTACTTTGGGACTTACTTTTAATGTTATAAAAGGAGCCCAATGTTTCCTTAGGAAATCATCCCAAAAGTCTCACATTTTCTATTCCTTTTGCTTTATTTGCTTGAGAGAAGAATTAAGAGAGAATATTAGTTTCTCCTCTAAGAGAGAATGTTAGTTTCTCCTTTAAGGTTCTCCTTGTATTAGTTTTCTCTATTTCCAAGAGAGGGGTTGTCATTGATTTCTCCTTAGGATTAGAGAGGATGGTATGTAATTTTTATTTTCCTTGAATAAATTATATTCGTTGCCTATTATCTATTTTTGTTCCTTTCTTTTCATCTTTTATTTTAGTTGTGAGTACTTGTGATAGTACTCTGATACCCAACACTATATGGGAAAATAAAGCCTAGTAGCACTGAGTAAAAGCAAAGGAGAAGCAAAAAGCATGGTCAATAATACATAACACAAATTATACCAAATACTCTTTAATTTCGTTGTTTGTTGAACTATATCTTTCTTTGGCGTCAACTTCATGTATTGATGTTAAGAAATTGATATCTTTGTTTCTTTAATTAATTCATTCATGTATCAAAGTTTTTGTTCGGGAATATACATTGTTTAAATAAACCAAGCTTGGTGCATTATTTAGTATCAAAACGCATAGTTTTTGTAAATTGTCTTAGAACATATAATACATTATTTTATTTAAAAAATTTCAATACTATACTTTAAAGGAAATGAAGCTACCACTTAAAATTACAGTATGCACTAGCTAAACTTTGTACTAAATATAAAAAAGGGATGAAATTCAAGAGAATGGAACATGATGAGTGTTGCAGATCACATCAATTGTCTCGTGATAGAGGCTAAGTGGGTCGGGTCATAATCAAATCGTGGCGGTGGGGCTTGTGTTACATTCTTAAGTAAAAAGAGTTGCATCTTGACTAATGGCTATAAATTTTGACCTAGTGGTAAGTGTTTGATACTAACAATTGGTTTTAGAGCTGAGGTCACGAGTTTGATTTTTGGTGGATAATTGTTAAGGGGGAATTGTTGTGGGTTGCAAGATAATTGTCTCATGTGGACCAACCTTCTATGTAAGGATTTATTTATCCTACATCCCAAATTCCTTCAAAAAAAATAACACACACTTCAACCTCTAATTCACTCAAATTCATCCCCTCAAATCAATCTTCACAAATGAACACACCCTAACGGACTTATTGCGCCTCACTGAAATGTGTCCAACCATTTTAGGCCGAGAACAAGTTGGTCTCATCTTACCATGTACATCAGCCTCCCAAGGCTAGTAGTTGAATGAAGTATAAACAAGAGTCTTGATATTGAAACATAGGAGACCAAGATATACTGGAATATAGTTGTCCTTGTGATGTTTTGGTACCCCTTGAGCCGAGATGTATTAGGAATGTAGTTGTCTTTGTTGTATTGGTACCCCTTGAGTCGAGATGTATTGTGAAGTAGGGGTATTAATTAAATTGCAATATCATTGGGCCAGGGTGTGTTGGAAAACATCAGTCCCCACTAAGTTAAAAATATGGGCCTTGACTACATCAAAATTGAAGGTCGTGATGTGTTGGGAATGTTGAAAGCGACACTCTTAATTGGGTTGAGATTCCTATGGACTAATTTGCATTGGTAAGCAACATTTGATTTAAATGAAATGCACCTAGGCTAACATGTACTGGGAAGTAGCACTTGAGTTGGTTGAATTTTTCCTAGGTCGAAATGTATTGGGAAACAACAATTGAGTTGGTTTAGTCTCTTCTAGGATGAGATATACCCACCTACCCATGCCAAGAGGTATGTGCTTGTTGGCTTCCATTAAGAAATATTAAGAAATATGTTGAGATGAGTCTTTTGATGAGGTGCATCAAACGAGGAGTCACCCAATGTCATTCGTTAGATGGACTAGATATAACAGTTAGAAATTGTTTGCATGATGGCCTTTTAGGGTTTGTTTATTTGTTATAAATAGGGGGTGGCGACCAAAGGATTCCCCATCACTTAACCAATACTTGTGAGAATTAGCTCTAGAGAAAGTAGTTGTTGTGCATTACTAGGTAAATCTCGACCTAGGATGGCTGAACACATCTCGGTCAGGCCCAATAAGTGGAAGGATAGGAAACTTCAAGCATAAAAGGGCTAAAACCATATTAGTAGCCAATGGACCGAGTATGTCTCGACCATTTCTCAAGATAAAGTTATGATAGAAGAGTGCAATTAAAGTTTGCGATAATTAGCATTTGGGACATTACAGAAGTTACAATAAGGTATTTATGAACATTTACGGAGGGAATCTAAACATTAAATGAGAACTAGGTATACAAAGGGGATTAGAATGTAGGTAACATGTATCTTGAGCTATTTTACTATCATTTGAGAGTATCACATATTCATTCCTTGATCGTTGACTTGAGCATGAGGGTACTTACAAGTACCCATCTTTCACTTGTCTTAGTGAAGGAGGAGTTCCAAAAGCATTAAATGAGCGTGTGAAGGAAGAAAAGCAAGACCTTCCAAGATTATCCGGTTCCATTGGTGTCGTCTATGGGAACGACAATTCCCTTTGCCTTTGACTGGGAGGCTTTTTCTGGTACACCCAATAGTATAACATCGTTTAGGAGTCGAGGTCAAATGTAGTTTAAATACCTCTTTCTCCCTCCACCCTTTTAAGGACAAAATCGTGACGAAGCTCCACACTTCAAAGTGAAAAATACCTTGAGAACGAGATGGTTGATCTAACGATGTTGTCTAACTTGTGATTGGAACAAGAAATTAATTAACATGTTTTGCATAATAGGATTAGGTTTCTTGCTTGTTTCTTCTATTTTTCATTTGTTCATTTTTTTCTTAATACAAGTTAAGACTTAGGTTAGGTGTGCTTATATAGGTGCATATATTTGGTAGAAGAATTTTTTCAGGGAAGCTCAAGTATTAAGATACTCAAAAGCGTCTGAGTGCGTTTGCCAGACGATCAATAAAATACAAAAGAAATTTCTGGACTAAGTTTAAGGATAACATAAGTCAAGAAAATATATGTAAATCAGAGGATAAGGCAGAGTTGGATATGAAAGACAATAAGATGTTTAATAGAATCTTATTGGTTAAATGAAAATGGATTCGGTGAGGAAAAAATTGTATGAAGTATTATAAAATAATTATGAGTTTAAGATAATATATTCAAATTAAATGTATTTAATGTTTATTTTTTACTTAATTAGTAATATAATTCTATGATTATGATTTATTTTGATTTTTATATTTTTTATTTAATTGAGTCACTATATTTTTAAATAGAGTTAATTTGATTCTTATATTAGTTATATAGTTAATTTGATTCTTATATTAGTTTGACATTAGTAAAGTTTAAAAAATATCACGTGTCAAATTAGAAAATGTAAAAAAGAAATAATCCAAATTTTGCTATATATGACATATTACAAAATAAGCTTATTAATTTAATAAAATAACTAAATTAATTTTTTTTAAATATGAAAAATTAAATAATTATAAATTATAAAAATCAAATTAATTTAATTATTAAATTTAAATATTTGACCAAATTATTAATTAAACTTTTATATATATATATATATATATATATATATATATATATATATATATATATTCATTGATCAGTTTAAGAATTCTTCTTCCTCTATGTTATCACTTTTTACTTTTGATGTGAATAAATATCTTTAATCACAAATAATATTAATTCCTGCTTTATTCTTGTGAAAGAAATATAAATCTAAGTCGGGATGAGATCACCGAGGTCACCCTGCCTCCATGAAAGTCTAACACGACTATGTGTGAAGGATATCCAATAATCTATGGTGGTGGAAAGATTACCTCCAAAGGAGGATAAGAAAACATTGGCTACACCAGAATTTGAAATCTTAGATTGTATCAGAAATTAAATAACTATTTAAATATTTTATATATTATTATTTAGGCTTAAATACTTTTTTGGTCCTCATTTTAGTAGTGTTTGTTGTGGATGGTCCTCATTTTGACAGAATATTTAAAATGGTCCTCATTTATACCCAATGTTTAAAATGGTCATCCTTTTCGCAATTCGTATTTTATTTGGTCATTTTTTGTAACGTCGTTTAATTCATTAACGAAGCATTGTACAGGTGGCGCAATTTGTATTAGGGTGTGTTACGTGTACTGTACAGGTGTGGTAATTAGATATTTGGGGATAAATAAATGAGCTAGGATTTTGGTAAGGAATGTTTGGGCAGTTGGTGACTTTTGGCAATCTTATTCCTCCATTCCCAATTGGTGTTGCTGCAATCTTCTTCTTCCTGCAATCTCATTATATATGTATGTTACAGTCTCAATCTTCTTCCTTTACCTCTGGTTGTAATCGTTGGAGGCAACCGTGTTGTATCACTTCGTGCACTGTTGGTGGTTCAACGAGAAATGGATTAACCTTGATTTGTAGCTGCGGAGAGATGGCAGCTTTGAGGATGACAAGAACTCCAAAGAATATTGGTAGAAAATTTTGGGTACAATCTGTTTTTATTTTTGTGTTAATAATAAATTGGTTTTAATTTTTGGTTTATTGATTTACAGAGTGGTGGTTTCAATAATGTGAGTTGCAACTTTTTCAAATGGTGGTGTTGATGAAAAGGATGTCATCATCATGACACAAATGAGGCAGATTAATGATTTGGAGAAGTCACTGAAGGTTGCTGAGAAGAGGCTGTAATTAGTAATAGGGTTCACTTGTGTTGTTATTGTATGTGTAATCTTTTAAAGTCCAATCTATTTAAGTCTGGAAGAAGTTAAATTCATAACATTAATTCATCCTCATCAAAATGCACTACATCAATGTGTGGCAAAAGTGAAATTGAACGAAGTTTAAGGAAAGTCAAAATGTAGTACATCAATAATGAATTCTACATCAGAAATTCCAAAAAATAACTAAGACGTTTGTAGTTGCTATCATGGCCTCCTCCTAATATGTAATTTCATCCTAATATGTAATTTCATCCTAAACTGCTGAGATGGTTCTTCTGGTGTTGGTAGTGGTGCTGCTTGACTCTCCACTTCATTCCTTGGTGGTTGAGTTGTAGTCTGTCAAGGACCTTGGGGCAGATGTTTCCTTTAAAAGTTGTAACTTTTTTTCTCTTGGTGGCCCACCTTTCCATTAAATAAACTCTGATTTTCTCGAGCATGGTGATTATGGGTTTGCATTAAATCGAGTATTTGTACAGAGAGATACCTTGGAGGTATAGCAATAAGGTATCTGTAAGCATCAATATTTAACTTCTTTAATTGTTAACACCACTCTTTCCCAAACTGTTGGGTGTGTGCTCTTAGCGGCCTTCAACATCAGTATCTTTAATTTTTGGCCAGAGAATCTTTTTCTGAAATTTGCATACAGATGCCTCATGCAAAACTTGTGCTCAACAGTGGGTAATAGGTCCTAAATGACAGGCACTAATCCCTGTGCAATGATAAGATCATTAGTACTTACAACATTAAACAAAAATTAGTAAATTGAACATATATTAAACATACCTTGTGTTGGTAAGACATAAAGGTCATTGTCCCACATGTAACATCCCGTCAAGATATTACTGGTTTAATTAAATAAAACAATTAAATATATAAAATCATCACATTTATGAATAACCTCATTTTCCCAAAGCGCGAGAAAATTTAAATTTTATTAAACGATCAAATAAAGTCTATAAATATCCACTATAATACCAAAATCATGATGTTATAAAATCACCCATCAAGGTTTACAAGTGTTTCAAAATCAATAAATAACATAAGAGTTTTCCCCGAGTCGAACCCCTCTCCGCGACTAAGCTACACCAGAGCCACCTGCATCATCAACATCTGCTCCCGTGTACCGCGTACACGATCATCGCCAAACACACGCAGATAGGGTGAGCTTAGCAGATAAAACATATATATATTACAGATATGTACATGCTCATATACACACATATTACCATACATAACTTGAATTTTCCACATTATTCTATCCTTGAATTCCTAGCATCTAGAGATGGCAAATAAACCCGTCCCCGTGGGTATTGCCCGAACCCGTCCCCGTTTTGACGGGGAATCCCCGCATTGACTGGGTATGGGTATGGGTATGGGGAATCCCCGACTTTTTCAATTGGGTATGGGGATGGGTATGGGGATGTACGTATCCCCGCCATAA
>Ga0214545_1011799_pt1 | contig 11830 bp, 3 predicted proteins | sample CNSS4metaG_FD_160064 | JGI IMG/M metagenome (GOLD analysis project Ga0214545, IMG submission 160064) | Root nodule microbial communities from cowpea collected in UCLA plant growth center, Los Angeles, California, USA - CNSS4 | ecosystem: Host-associated > Plants > Roots > Nodule | place: USA... | reverse complement strand
ATATATATATATATATATATATATATATGACGATTTCTTCCTTTAAAAGATTAAAAATTTGAAAAATATTATATTGATATTAGAAGTTATTGATCAAGACTTAATGAGCATGCTCTCTTCTTCAAAGAATATGATATTATAATATAAAGACAAAAGGAAAATGTTAATTTTCAAAAGCTTAATATATTAGTCAATTTCATTTGTATTCCACACACTATTATTTAAATATAGTGTGTTAATTTTGTTATTTATCATTGGCTTAGAGTACAAGTGTGAATTCAGTACTCCAAACCAGTATTTTAAAATTTTTTAAAATTAAAATCTTCAAATAGGATAGAACAATAATTTAATCAACGTTTAATTTGTACATTATAATAAAAATATTTTTTTTATTGCAAGTGTATAATAAAGATCATATGCTCATGCAATTTTAAAATTTTGAGGTGAGAAAATATCCAATTTTTTTATCCATTCAAAATTTATTTTATTAAAAATTTAATCTATTTAAAATTTATTTTATTAAATTTGAATTTCAAATTGATCTACATTTTAAAAATTTTTATTGGATATACTTTGTTTGAATCCATATTTTTAAATATGAAAAATCTGAAATATCAAATCAAAATTTTTAATCTACATTTTTAATTGGATCAGGCTGAAGATAAAGATGGACTGGTCCAAACTAAAAGTCAAGACGAGTTGGCCTGGTCGTAAGGTCGAACTAGGATGACTCTAGACGAAAGTTGAGTTGGGTCAGCCCAAGCTCAAGGACGAGGCGAGCCGACCCTGGCAGAAGCTCGACTGAAATGCGACCAAGTTAGGCCCGACCATATTCAGCCCAAACTAAAATTCGGTTGAGTTGTCTTGGCTGAATTCGATTGAGTTGTCTCGGCTGAATTCGGTTGAGTTGGCCCCAACCGAAATATAGCTGACTTCGGTCTAGTTAGCCTTGGCTGAAAAATGATCGAGTCAGCCTCGCCCAAAATTTGGTTAAGTCGACCATGATAGAGATTCAGATGAGTCGTGCTGACCGAATTCGGCCGAATTTGACCGAGTTGATCCGACTAAAATTTGGTCGAATCGAGCCTGATCGAAATTCAGCTGAATCGACACTGACTGGAATTCAACAAAATTCGGTGGAGTCGACCTCAATCGAAATTCAGCCAAATTCGTCCAAGGCTACTCTAATCGAAACTTGGCCAAGTCGGCACCAGTCGAATTCAGCTTAGTCTGCTACAGTCAAAACTCTGTTGAAACTCGGCCAAGTTGGCCCTGACCGAAATTCGACTGAGTTGGTCCCTGTCGAATTTAGCTCAGTTAGTCTTTGCCAAAATTCGATCAGTGAGTTGGTCCCTCGGATATCTAGGAATGGAACTTGTTAGTTGTCTTAAACCCTAGTTCATGAAGCGGGTTTACTTATTTAGGGATTCAAGGGATTGACTCTTAATAAGGAAATCTAGGCTCATTCAACTAAGGGATCAGGGCTTGAGTAAACTTGTGGGTTGACATTAGTAATTTAATGGAAAAGAGTTGAGTGTTTTATATGCTTGAGAGTGAAATCTGTAAAATCAAACCCCAACAATATTAATTCGTTGCATTTCTAGTCTTTTCCATATTCTAAGAGTTTTAAATATCTAAGTTCACTTTTTACTTGTTTTATGCAATATTTACTTTCATGCTTAAAAACTCAAATTATGAATTCATTCTTTAGTTTAAATTAGTTATTAATTGCATGATTAATTAGTATTACACGAATCTCTTAAAAAATGATATATCGATCTTACCGGTTACTATTTGCATAATCTTATACATTTATCGGAGTCTTAACAAAACACACCCAAAAGGATAAAGATCTAACCTAAACCATTCACATTCTCTCCCTTTCCATTAATATCAGTGGGGGTATAGTAGAAATTTTAGAAATATGGGTGCAGGAAGAAATGCCCCTCTATAATTAGGAATGATGGTTATGCTAAAAGGTTAGTTTTTTAGTATTGGTAGATTATTTTTTTGAAAATCAACTTTAAACATTAAAGTGTTTTCTACACGTACTTTTCCTTTTTTGGAACTGAAACCGAAAGCCCAAGTAATTGGATATCATCTGATCAAAGACACACAAATTGTTCTGAGAGGAAGAGTTTCATAGACTAGGAATAGGATCAAGTGATCTTCTGTGATTATCCCAATCCAATAAAAACAATTATATTAACTTGTATCTAAAAAGAATAAAATCAAATAAAAATATAAAAATAGTTATAAGAAATTAGAAAAATTATCATAATTACATAAAATAGCTATCAAACCTGTTTATTAACCTGTGTTACTAGAAAAAAAAATCATAATATGTGAGTAATAGTTTTTGGAAATTCCTCTTTTCGAAAGAAAGATAAAAAAACAAAGTTAAATCATAAAAAGGAACTTAGATGTGTGACAGATGTGATGTGAACGAATGGATCCTCCAACCAAACATCTGCATCACCAACTAATAAGACTCAATTACTTTAGCATATATTATTTTCAGTTTTATGAATAATATTCTTCGAATAATTAACATATGTTTCCAAAAATGATTCGTGATTAATTTAAGAACAAAAAGTAAAATATTTTTTACATGTTGGCGTAAATGAAGAATTTTGAAAACTATATCAAATATTTTTTACAAATAATTTTGATTAAGAAAGAAAGTCATATAGTTTTTTTATCTTATTTTTTATTGAAAATCTTATGAAAAAAAAATTTATTCAACGTGTCTTTGATAAAAAGTATCAATGTATGTGGTACGTATTTAATAAAAGTTATCAAAATATAAATAACGGCGACAACAATACAAATAACATGTTGTGAAGTAATTAAAAAAACATTTCAGCTTTAATACAGTAATGACTTTTAATTTGGGTGGAAAAGGAATGAAATTAAGCGATTGAAACTTCTTTAATTGGCTCACTTATTAAATTATTTATTGAAGTTCTCCTTAAAATATTTTCAATTTGTTAATTTGGAATTTAATAAATATTTGTATATCGAAAAAGAAGTAAAAATAAAAGAAATCCTGACATAAACTTTAATTGTAATTATAATTCTCAGTTTAGAGTTCCAATTTCCGAAATAAAGAAAACATATAAATTACTTTTATTATCATTTCTATCACTTTTTATATTTCCTGCTTTAAGTTATTTTTTTAAACGAGTTAAAATCATCATTTTGATCAAATTAATAATAACAACATTAATAAATCAAAAGTTAACTTCTCAACGAAAACGAATATTCAATAAAATATAATTTGTTATTTTAAACCATACAAGAAAAGATAACTTCTCAACGAAAGTAATCTTTAATATGAAAAATAAGTATCATGTATTAATATAGTAGCACTTGTCATTATAAATTTGATGAAACAAATTAGATTAACTTATTTGATGAAATAAGATTGAATTGGAAACAAAATTAGAGAAATCATCTTCTTTTAGTAGCAGCTCCAACAATGGAATCTCCACCAACTTTGCCTTAAACTTTAATCATTAACCAGAAATTAAAAAGCATTATTTTCTTTTCATAAAATTATTAGTCAAGATGGGTAATGATGAAATTTTGCATCCCTTTCACTCACCGGAAACATGTTTCCATCACTGGTCAATTCCAAAATTAAACAACATTTTAGAGGTCCTTAGCATCAGGGGAAAATGCACATTTCAATTTGATTATGTATCATCCACTAGGAAGGACCATTACATTGCACCTATATGTAATTCTCTACCAATTTTCTTAACCCACTAAAAAAAAATTAACAAGTTTGTGGCTGTCTCCTAACTGCACCAAAGAGTGATTAAATTATGTTCCTGATTCCAGGTGTTACCCTTTAGCAAAAGTAATCCATAAAAGAATACCCCGATGTTTTAATGCAGTAAAAGGTCAAACTTTTAAAGAAAACTCAAGTTCAAAATGTTATTATTTTTGTTACTTGTAACATATATAATTGTGATGTTAATGGTTTCATATCACTTAAAAGTCCAGATCTAAAACCTAAAACGATTCAAATATTTATTTCTTTTTATCGTGTATCTCTTGTGAGGTCAATAATGATTCTACGGTGAGTTTATGTTTACTTATTATTTTTTTAGAATGTTTTACATGATTTTTTTTAAAGTGTAAAAACAAAATGTGTATATAATTTAATTTAAAAATAAAACAATTTTTTAAAAATAATTTGAGGATGGAATATTTATATAATCCTTAATTTTAGGAAAATATATGATTTTTATGCTAATATTTGAGAAATTTATTTAAGGTGATCTTTCAATTTTTTTCCTTAATTTAGTTATCATTTTATTTAAAAGGAGTCTATATGATTTTTTTCACATGTGAGTAACTATGAATTTCTAACCTTTCAGACTTATCAATTCTACTCCTAGAATAAGAAAAGGAAAAAAAATTCTTTAACACTGTACCTATCATTTCACAACCTACTATAAGAGTAAAATATTCTAATAAAAGTGAATTTTTTGTATTCGTAATGAAAAAGATAGAGTAAAAGTAATCAAAGGTAATTTTTTAGGTGCCAAAACATGATGGTCTAAAAAAACTTAAGGGATGTATTGAGCGAAAAAACTTATTAAGCCAAAATATGTATCACTTGTACTATGAAAAAAGTTATAAACCAAGCATTTTGAACAGAGAGATTACGAAAGTTTCAATGATGTAGGTGGCCAGGAATTGAACTAGGTACACACAAAAATGGGTGTGAATTGATGTTAGTGGATTACCAAAACGGTTCCACAAATGCTCCTCCATAGTGACTATTGTTGACCACTGTAAAACCATGTACCGCAGAAGGTAGGGAGCATGATCTGTTCACCATTAATGCATAAACTTTGGAACAGTTTATATAGCATCAACCGCTTCACATCAAATTCAGACACATTTCACCACAAGTCCTAAACTCAAGAGGGTCCTCTATCTCTGCTCTAATTTTTCAACTGAGGCAAAATGGTCTCAGCTTCTTCTCCCCCTTCCAAGGAAATGGTACTAAACCGTTATCAACGTAGTTTACACAATGATTTCTGTCTAAACAACACTCTTCTGTTATATCAGTTTTTTTTTTCTTATTCATTGCATGATCCACACTTGTAGGAAGTTAAATCAGATCAGAAATGGGTGGAGAATGGTCCCTCTCGCAATGCCAAATGGTGGTACTCAACTTTTCACACTGTCACAGCCATGATTGGTGCTGGTGTTCTCAGCCTGCCCTATGCCATGGCATATCTAGGATGGTAAACTTCAACTTATGGCTTCAAGTCTTTGAAATGGCATAAAGGTGGCAACTTGAGCAAAATATATTGCGTAAAACTGAGTTTTTTCTTTTATGCTTATCTTTGAAGGGTGCCAGGGACCTTGATTCTGTTTCTAACTTGGTGCCTGACCTTAAACTCAATGTGGCAAATGATCCAACTCCACGAGTGTGTTCCGGGAACCCGGTTTGATCGTTACATTGATCTTGGGAGACATGCTTTTGGACCAAAGTTAGGACCGTGGATTGTGCTGCCCCAGCAACTGATTGTGCAAGTTGGGTGTAATATTGTGTATATGGTCACCGGAGGGAAGTGCCTCAAGAAGTTCATGGAGATTGCTTGCACCAATTGTACTCAACTCAAGCAATCTTGGTGGATTGTCATTTTTGGTGCCATCCATTTCCTCTTGTCTCAGCTTCCCAATTTCAACTCTGTTGCAGGAGTTTCTTTAGCAGCTGCAGTGATGTCACTGAGGTACTTCTTAATTTCCACATGTCTACGGGAGTTTCCATAATGGTCCCAAAATACAATTTAGTCATATCTTCGTGTTTGTGTCTATCCATATCTGTGGGTCTATGAGCTTCATAGGTATTATTGAGTGTTTATCTTTCTGATTACTATGAATGGATGTTCTGATGCAAGGATCTATTTTGGCCTTAATAAATGTTGGGACCATTGGAAAAGCCACCCATGTCTTCACTTTTCTGGCACTAGCTTTCCATCATGATCACTATCATTCAATATTTAGCAGATTTGGGGGTTACTGAGCTGGCTTGGCATTTTGCACACATGTAAGGAAGATTCCAGGGAAAAATATTGTTTGGATTCTTCCCAGGATGAGTTATCCATGTGAAAAATGGAAAGCATAAATATTTGACATGAAGCCTAAATATTTTGTAGAAAGATATCAGCAAATTTACCCTTTTGGCTATGCTTGTGAACAAGCAGAGCCACATGGTTGGATTAGTTGAAATAAAATAGTGTTTTGAAAAGCAGTAACTTACTCTTTCGGTGCTTTGATTGCAGCTATTCAACTATATCTTGGGTGGCATGTTTGGCCAGAGGCCGTGTAGACAACGTTAGCTATGCATACAAGGAAACCAGTTCTACGGACTTAATGTTCAGAATCTTCAATGCACTTGGTCAGATTTCATTTGCATTTGCTGGGCATGCAGTGACCCTTGAAATTCAGGCCACAATTCCTTCAACCCCTGAGAAGCCCTCAAAGATACCAATGTGGAGAGGTGCTATAGGTGCATATTTCATCAATGCTATATGCTATTTCCCACTGGCACTGGTAGGATATTGGACCTTTGGAAGAGATGTTGAGGACAATGTGCTTATGGAATTTGAAAAACCTGCATGGCTCATAGCCTCAGCTAACTTGATGGTCTTCATTCATGTTGTTGGTAGCTACCAGGTACAAACACAACACAACCATGTGCTTAAACTACTCTGGCGTATTACCTTATTAATGTCCAAACATTGGATTCCAGGTTTATGCTATGCCTGTTTTTGACTTGATCGAGAGGTTGATGGTCAAAAGACTGAACTTCCCTCCAGGATTATCTCTCAGACTTGTTGCTAGATCAGCTTTTGTTGGTGAGATTTTTAAAACCATCTACTTTTGGGTTTAAGAACATACGTATCTTCGAGTTCAGATTCATTACTAGATTTTTTTAATGTTTTTAATGTCATAATCTGTTGAACATTAAAACTCAAGAGAGAATCCAAAATCGTTATCTTCCACCTAAAACAATTTGTTAAATGTTACAGCTTTTACATTATTTGTTGGGGTCACATTCCCTTTCTTTGGTGATCTTCTTGGGTTCTTCGGTGGCTTTGGTTTTGCTCCTACTTCATACTTTGTAAGTCTCTCTTACCTTCTTATTTCCTCATCCTTATATCAAACTACCAAATTTACAAGAGTTAATTTAGAACATAGAAGATTAATGTTGGTGTGTCGGTTGTTCAGCTTCCTAGTGTGATGTGGCTAATCATCAAGAAACCAAAGAGATTTAGCATCAACTGGTTCATCAATTGGGTAATGATTAATTTATTTCAACATTTCTAAGAGAATGCAAAATTAGATTATCACAGTTCAGTGTTGTTTTCTTTTGGCACTGACCCTCTTTTTTTTTGTGCTTCTCAGGGTTCAATATATGTTGGAGTGTGCATTATGTTGGTATCTACTATTGGTGGCTTAAGGAATATTGTTGCTGATTCTTCTACTTATAAGTTTTACACCTAAAATATTTTGTTATTGAAAAAATATGTAAGCATAAGCAATTAATCTAGTTGATTAGACTGAAGTTGGTGATTATCCAATTTGTGGGGTGTGTGCTCCTTCAAGCAGCAAGCCTAGTGTTCTTTCTATAAATTAGTTTATTGTCTGATTGAGATGTTAACGTATTGATAGAACAGATAGATTTTAATATAGAATTTACAATATCTGAATAATAAAGTGAATTAAGACTTTATGTGTGCAATACTTTCTTTATGAGTTTAATTTCCCCATCAGAACCAAACATGATCCATGTAAATTTATCAAAATGATATAAAAGGCACATGCCAATTAAATTATATTTTTGTTTTCTAATAAACACTTTTGCGAGTTGGTTTAAAATAATTGTTTTCGTCAAAAAAAAATCATTATTAAACAGACATTATAAGATTTGAACCCCCAAAGTAATTGGTTAAAAGATACATACTGTTACTTTTATAAATCAATACTTCGTACTTCTTCTACTAATTAAAGATTACAATTTAATTGTATTATGTACGATGTCTGATATACGCAGAAATAATTTATATATTTTATAAGAAGTTATTATCAACGTATCAAATAATCAGCAAACATTACTCAATAAAGTATTTAAGCCTAATCTTATAATAACGCGGTTACAAAGAACAAATCAGCAAATATTACTCAATTATATTATTTATGATGATTATATTGAGGGAGGATAGAAAACTTATATTAGGATATCTATGACGGGAACAAAATCAAATTTCAAGATTTGTTCTTACTATTTTCCTTTTTTTTGTTAAATCTACATTTTCAAATACTTTTACCAACTTGAATGTAGTATTTTTCTAAATGAACATGATTAAGTGTTTTTAAAGTAATAAAATTTAAAGTATGAATGTTATAATGGTAAGATACAAAGATTATAAAACATTTTATAAAAAAAGATATGCTTATGTTTTATCTAACCAGCAAAAAACTACATTTAACTGCACGCATTAAAGTAATTTCTCAAGCTAACATTGTAATTTACAAGGAAAATGATCGTTTAACAAAATCTTTTTTAACAAACTTTTGAGAAATTATCTATTTAGGTAAAAAAAGTTACTTCTTTATTTCATTTTAGTTAAAAAATAAAAAATTAATCTATTGTAATTTTATTTATGGAAACTTTGTCAAATTTATAAAAAAAATTGTCAAAACATAATTTTTTAATTGACAAACATTTATACACGTATATAGAGAAAATGTGTTATTATTTTCAGGTCCACCAAAAACTCTCACAAAGCTCAAGTTAATATAAGATTTCTTGAAAGACATGCTAAAACTACTTCATGACAAGAACATTCTAAACCTCCCTATGATAACTCTAGATGAATATTTGCTTTGTACCAACATATGCTCTTTCCTTATTTTGGATAAAAGATTTCTAACCAATGTGTAATAAGTCAAGCTAGTTATCAAAACGTTGTTTGAAAGGATATTAACATTTAATGTTGGATGTAATACATTTAATGTATCCCTATGTTTATGGGTGAATAGACATGTCGAAGTGAGTCGCAACGTGTGAGTCTACTCGACTTACCACAAGTTCGACCTGGATCGAGTTGAAAAAATAAAATTTTTGTGAGTTATGGATTAAAATGGGTTCAAAACTCACTTAATCCACAAGTTATATAGGTTCGAGCCTATTAAATCAGATACGTCTAATATATGCCAACTAAGAGGGAGTGTGAATTGATTCTGTCAGATTTTTATTGATTTAAAAGAATCTTGATTTATTTTCAATCTTTACAGACCCATTAATCAATTTTCAAGTTTTGTGTTAATGGATTAGTTCAACCAATTAGGAATAGCATAGGTGATGAAAGAAATAAGAGAACACAATGATTTTTATACTAGTTCGATTGAAAATGAATCTACACCCAGTCTTCTTCTAAGCAATCCATGCTTAGAAGGATTCTACTAAATCAATAGAGTTCCAAGAATTACAAGATCACCTATATAATTCAAGACCCTAAAGGCCTAAGAACTTTATCTACAAATCAAAAACTCCCCCTAAATGCATTGCCTCCACATAATTGCAGCTAGACCTTCACCCACACAGTGGATAACAATGAAAAGAAATGTAATTCAAAAAGAACAAGGAACGAATACACCTAATTGTTGTGCATATATGACAATTGATCCTAGTACCAAGCGTGACCTCCCAAGATAGGCTTCATCATCAATCTCCTTGAATACCCAGCAGAATAATCTCTCAAGAATGCAAGAACTTAGTGTTTCTCAATCTCTCATAAATTCGCTTTTTGATTTAGTGTTGTGTCTTTCAATCTGAGTTGAGATTTGTTTTAAAAAAGAATTTTGCTTATTAGATTAGTGGATTAGGGAATTTACCTAATCGATTATCATGGTTGAATTTTGACTGCATTAGTGCAATGCATTTTGATAATCCATTAGTTAAATAGCTAATCCATTCATATGGTCTACATTGCACATATTCAAGAATTTGATAGTTGATCTATTCAGTTCAAGCTTGGCTTACATTTAATCGTAGGTATAGATCACCTACCCAAATGAAAATTTGAAGACTAGGCCTAAAACAATGGTACATGGTGTTTGCATGACTTTGGACATCATCAAAACTAGCTTCGTTTGATTAAGCAATGTCCCCCTTTCAACAAAGTCGGGTTATAGTGAGTTGACCCATAAACCCACTTAAATTTAAAAAAAAAGTTAATAAAAGTAATTAATTTAATAACTAGTTTTAGTAACTTGAAAACTCAAATCCCTAATTTTACTTTCTTCTCTTCTTCGCTTGCTTTATTTGTTGTACACAAACAGAATACCCCCCAAGTTACACGGCTTGGAGGCTGATGGGATTACCCAATCAAAAGAGCTCACCTTGAACACGGCCTAATCGAGTACATATCGACCTTATAGGACGACATGTATGTGGATTGGCCGACTCGCCAAGTCAATATAATAACCCCAAATGAGGTAAACCCAAGGTGAAGTATCTTATTGTAATTAGCAGGTAGTTAAGTCAACTAAACCAAAACCCCACCAGGTAAGGCCATCAACCCTTGTATAAAAGACACATTTTACAAAGTACATGATTACATTTTGACTTTGACATCTGACTCCCATATCTCGAACTAACTTTAGCATCAAAGTGTCTTTTGTAGGCACTTCCCCTTATAATTGGCATTATCATGTTTTTATTCTATTTATTTTCATGTTTAATTGTTATTTTATTTTTGGATTTTATATGATAATTTAGGTTTTATTCAATAAAAGTGGAAAAGATAAATGATGGGGATATATTTTGCAAATAAGTGGAAAACATAAAGATTTGGGAAGATTATCAATAGAATGAGTAGAATATTGAATTATCAACAATATGGATTATCTATAAAGTTGGTTACTCAAGCTCTAGTCAGAAGAATTGAAGATAATTCAAAAATATGGAGTTCCATAAGATGAAAAAGATAAATCCATGAGGAAATTCCAGTACAAAATCAAGTACAAAGTTGTAGGCCCAAATCATATTCGAGCAATTCGCCTAACGAAGAACAGTTTGCTTAGCGAATCATGTTGTTTTTGCCCAGCGAGTCCGTTCGCCTAGCGAACTACCAAAGTTGAAAAATCTATAAATTAAGGGTCTAACAAGGTCAAAAACACACTGGGAGAGAAAGAAACTTGATATCTCACTTGAAGGTAGAATGACATTCTCAAGGATGAAGGCATCCAATTTTAACATCATTTTTATGTTCTAAGAGTAGTTAACTCCCTCATTCATAGAGGTTGGGTGTAATGTTTTCTTAATTGTCTATGAATTCTTCATTCAATATAATCCTTTTCCATAATATCTTATGTTTTAGTATATGAATTTTTATCCTTTTCCATAATTTTTCACTTCATTCATTATAATTTACTTCATTTTGACTACAATTATCATTATTGTCGATCATCATTCATAAATTTATCACAAACATATCTCCAATTTTCCAATATTTTCTCTTCAAATCTATCTTTTTAAACTCCATAAACTTCTCTTCTAATTCAAACAAAACCTATTTTTCCTTCAACCTACCATTTTATTGAGGTGTTTTTATTAACATTCACATATCATAAGGTTGAAATCCACCTAATTGAAACAATGTTTTGACTAAATTCTACTTTCTTTTTTTTTTTTTTCATGATAAATGTAAATGTAAGGAATTCCTAAATTTTACCTTTTTTTTTTTTTTTTTCTTTTAAAAAAAATTTTTATTTTTTTTTTTTTTTTTTGTAA
>Ga0214545_1011798_pt1 | contig 11833 bp, 3 predicted proteins | sample CNSS4metaG_FD_160064 | JGI IMG/M metagenome (GOLD analysis project Ga0214545, IMG submission 160064) | Root nodule microbial communities from cowpea collected in UCLA plant growth center, Los Angeles, California, USA - CNSS4 | ecosystem: Host-associated > Plants > Roots > Nodule | place: USA... | reverse complement strand
GTTATAATAAGATAAAAAATATATTGAAGATGCGAATGAGTTTCATGACAAACCAAATAATTAAAAGAAATAAAAGATAAAAAAAAAAAATATATATATATATATATATAGAGAGAGAGAGAGAGAGTTACTTAATTAATTATGAATATTTTAATCATTTAAACGGAAACAGAGATATGACATGGACGGGTATTATGGCGGGGATTTGTACATCCTCATATCCATCCCTATACCCAATTGAAAAAGTCGGGGATTCCCCATACCCAGTCAATGCGGGGATTCCCTGTCAAAACGGGGACGTATTCAGACAATACCCACAGAAACGAGTTTATTTGACATCTCTAAATAAGACTTTATTGAACTTAAATATAACAATATTGGGTTCTCTATTTTCTTACTTCTTACTTATCATAAAGCATTGAAAAATCACACTCTCTTTTCTTTACCTTCTTTATTAAGAAGCTCTTTATCGTTTGGGTACGGGCAAAATATTAGCCAGGGATGACGACGAAAATTTATTATTTTTATTGTCAATTTTATTAGTTCGATTTATTTTATTTCTCTCTCTCTATATATATATATATATATATATATATATATATTCTTTTATTCCATGCTCATATGTGATAATTATGGATGATAAAAAAAATTGCATTCAAAGATATCTATGGATAAAATTTGTGTTAGTAGTACATGGACATTTTGAACAGATATTCACAAATAATAAGTATGAGTATTTAATTACATGATAATGAACAAATAGCATCATAATATATAATTTGCAAATATTCGTTACCTACTAATCTATAACAATATATAAAAGGGATTCCTCTTTTTGTGTCCACTTTTCAAAATACCGATTTTACCCTTCAAATATAAATTTATTAAATTTTTAAAAATTGACCGTTATTTTTACAAACTTTTTATAAAACCAGATGTCTCTACTTCTTCTCTTCTTATTTATTTATCAATGGTTATTCTTTTATCTGTTCTGATATATTTCTCTTTATTTTTAATAAATATAATTTTAATATATATATATATATATATATATATATATATTAACTTAATAACATTATAATATTATCACCTACTAATATAATATCATGCATATTTAAAAAATGCATGCACACAGACGTGATAGCGCCTGTGTTACGCTAGTAATTATCAATAAATTTTATTTGAGCATTTTCTAAATTCAAGTGATAAAAAAATTATTAGTGAAACAAATATAATTCGTAGAAAATTATTTTAAATTTGACTTTATATATTTCTATTTTTTTTATTTAAACCTATGATATTGAATTTATTTTATAAAAAATAATTTTTCTAAAATGTATATTTGAAACCCATAATTTAAATTTGTTTTTTAAAAAATCGAATTTATTTGTATTATATTTTATTGAATAATGTGATTTAGATGGCATTTAAAAATTATATTTTATCAAAAGTTCTATTTATTTTTCTTTAAATAATTTCATTTAAAAATTTTAAAAAGTAAAATATAAAAATATTTACTATATTTATGGATACCCATAGATAAAAAAAATACACAAGTACTTTTACAAGGATATATCTAACAAATAAGGAGATAAGTAACAAAAAAGATTTTTTCACAAATTTCCTCGTACAAAACGGATTACAGATAAACATTACTCGTATCCGACGTATTGCCATCTATGATGACAAAATTCAATCAAAAAGTAATAAAAATCATATTGTGATTTTAATTGCCTTTAATTAAATAAATAGTGTGATTATTAACACTGATTTCTAGATACATAAGGTAATAGTATCCAAGTGAATCTAAACTTAAAAGAAATGTTTTGACCGGATGCCAATTAGGAAAAGACTTCGTGGTGATCCATATACATCACATTATCATAAACACAAAAGTTAAAAACTATGGTTGGACTTTAGAATTTTGAATAGAGGAAGATCTAGTGGCAGTTTGGGGTTATTATCTTAGAAATTATTAGGTACATGAGTAGAGTACTATGCACAAGCATAGCTCATTGATCCCTGACAAATTTCATACTGTAGGAACTGAAGACATTATTTTATTATGAGACAAAATGATTGTAACTGGGGCCCTTCCTCTTTATGGTGGAGGAGGAGAAAACTGTAGCCAAAACTTTAAGATGTCCACAGATGAAGCCCCAAGCTTATACAAGTAGGGTCAAGTTTGTGTTATCATATCCTCACCAACTCAAAAACTTGCCATTTTAAACAAATCTGGCCTAAATAAGTGGACAAGTACCCAATGATATAACTTTTATATGCAGTGTATAAATATTTAGAGTTTGTTTTCCTTCATGACATGTTTTTAAGTGATTCAGCCCTTCTTGTTTTGATTCGTCAGTCTCTTTTATCTCTTTAAACAAAAAGTTTGATTAGTGAAAGGCTCTTTAATTAATTTTTGATTAGTTTCATTTTCTTTCGCCGTTAAGGATGGTGAAAGGCATTAAGGTGCCTTACTTTGGAGAAGCACAAACCAACTTTCATGTCATCTTAAAGATTCTTTTTATCCAACCTGATCATAAAGGTACCATTTTATTTTCAATAACCAATCCAAATGCCATGAATTTTCAAAGAGCATATGCCTGAGGTGAAGAACGTAGATCATAGAAAACTTATCTCATTCAGTACACACAATCATTGGCTATTGCTATAGAAATGTGGATAAGAATATATTGATTGATAAAGGGATTAGGGTCTCTCTCTGATTAGCTGAATCCAAAAACCAGTGTAATCATATCATCATTATGTTTGGTGAAAAATTATTGTTTACTTTTGTAGGGTCATTCATGTGATGCACTTGGTCTCTGATGTAGACTCACAGAATTAGTCAGACCCACAAAATTAATTGAGTGATGTAATGTTCTTACTTGTGGACTATGTAGACACCCCATGCAGAATGCTAGTAGTGAGTTTCTTAGTGAGAATATTTTGTTGTACCGATTCAATAGTTCATGATTCTGCAATGCAATGTTGTTGTTGTTGTTGTTGTCTAGGGTAAGACCACAATTTTTCTGGTGATTCAGCAAATAGTTCACGAACTATTGAAGTTGATCCATTGCATCATAACTGATAGATCAATATCTGTCTTGATCCAGTTCAAATAATTTCTCTTGTACATTGGCTAAAGAAGATTCTGTGGTATCACACAAACAACAAAGATTTTCCACTGTGTAAATGATAGATATCACGAGTGTGTATATGCTAAAATAATTCAGAAGAACGTGATCACTTAGAGACACATGAGCATGGATCATAATAAGTGACCACACATATCTATTGAGACAACACAAACATTGAGCCTTAAAGGAAATTATTGTGTTGAGAGAGAGGAGAAGGGGGTGGAAAATAATTCAACTATAGTTGTTCTTCATTGTGGTATAGCTTAACAAGATCCATGGAGAGTAATAATCGTAGAAAACTAATATCGTAATTATATATATATATATATATATATATATATATATATATATATATATATATATATATATATATATATATATATCTAGTTATACTAATCCATTTCTAATCTACTTTTGGAATCGAGAGACATCCTTCTTACTTGTTAGAGTGAAAACCTCGTAGCAAACAAGTTTTTCATCTCTAAAACATATTCGAGCAATCAAACAATCAGCATCGTCTCATATACAAAATCCAATTAGTAAAATATTTAAAGTTCATAAATCCTTACCACAAAAAATCTTTAAGAATAATAAACTTAGACTTACCTGTTCACAAATTTAAAAGGGTAGGGTTCTTCCTTTTGTAGTGGGATTTTTTAAAATCTAAAATCTAATAAAGTTTGGCTCTACTTTACCATTTAAAAGACTATAAAAAGAAAAGTGCTAAAGAGATATGAGATTTTATGAAAATGGAATACTCAATTATTCTAATTATAAATTTTTAAAAAGAGAATAATAATATATATTTTGTTAATATAATTATGAGATATTATTAGTTCCTCTTTTTATTTTCATATAACTACTCATAAAATTTCTCCAAATAGATCCAACAATAAATGCGAGTTGGAGATATTGAAGAAAATCCTTAAGAAGTGTTCTACCATGACCTACCAATCTACTTGTAGTATATGAAAGCGTAAATGGACTTCAAGGGCAGCCAAAACATACCCTCATCTCATGATTGATGAAGTGACACAAGGTGGCATTTGAGAAGTCATATTTATTCTTCATGTGCATGTTAAGACCCCTATTAGCTGAGATCATTGGTGGTGATCCTGAAACTGAGGTTGTGAAGTGGATGCCTCTAGTTAAGTTGTAGCGCAACCACTTATCCAAAAAGATTCAATGTTCAAGAAGATAATAGATATATGTATTGCTTATGTTGAGAAGAGTTACAGTGGATTATCTTTACACATGGTTTTCAAACTTGATGGTAAGTCATCTTCCCTGTACTATAAAGTCATTAACATGGAAGATATTAACTGTATCAGCGCATTTAAAGTACTTAAATCTAAAGTGTTGATAACAACAACTTGAAGGTCAATGATGAACATCATATTTTTATTCAATATTTTGGATTCCATCCTTTGTTTTCATGTATATATCAAGACACTACAAAAATGTTGGATTTAGCGTCTGAAAAATGACGTCGGATGGTTTTTGGACGCATAAAGCGTCAACTTAACCCACACAACGTTTTAATAAAATGGAAAATATTATTAATTATATATATCGTCGATTTAGCCGACGCAAAACATTGAAATTGTTGGCGTCAGATGGCCGACGCACTTAAAGTGCAATTGTTTGCGTCAGATGGCCCACGTATATCCTTCAGAAATTAATAAAATAATTTTTTGTTAGGTTAACTTTTCTCTCTTTCACACTTCCCGTTTTAGTTTTCACTTTCCCCCTTGGCATTTTCACTGTTTCCATTGTTTGTGTGCGTGAGTGAATTTGTATTCTCCTGAACATGAATGCAAAGAGTCAGTTTCACTACAACAGCCCATAAGCACAACTTCTTCGACGATGAAAATTTGAGTATTCTCCGATGAGCCATTTCTGTGCGACGTGCGATAAGGTTCCCATTTCTCCAACGAGGGGCGAGGTCAGCTCTGGGAGCTTCTTTTTATGCGAAAAACAAGGAAACTAGCAAACAAAGTTCAAGAAAGCTTATTGTAGCCCCTTTCTTTGCAAATTGTGGAACTTGAACATTACAAGGGTTTGGGTTCGCACCATGTGGATTCATTGAAATCCCTTTTACTGCATTATTGATCGTAGTCAATTATTGGCTGAATAATTTTTTGGTTTAAGATTTTTAGGTGGAGGGGTAGGATTTTTGGAGTTGAAATCGTGAAGTTAAGGTGCGTGAAGCTGCGATTGAAGGTGGTCTTGACTATTGGGGTGAAGTAGACACTTGGAGTGGAGGTCAAAGTTGTGTTGGCAACTGCACAAGGTCAATTTTTCTTTTTGTGTGACTATTTTTTTAATGGGTGCTTTAGATTATTTTTCTTTTATTGTATAATGGATTATGCATAGTTGGAAGCATGCGTTAGTGGGTTCTGTTTTAGCTTCCCAGCAAATAAGTAATTATGTGGTGTGATGTTAGTGGTTGTGTGGGATAGATATATTTTGTTGTTTCCGCATCCTTTGATTCAAAAATCATGTCAACGTAGACACATGTAGTAGTCAATTAATCTTTTTTCTTGAGAGAACAATTTTGAGTCCCATCTTTATCTCTTTGTTAAATAAAAGCCCCTAGAGTTGAAGTAGATGAAGAACCTTGAGTAGAGACCTCAACCAACTTTTTCTGCTAACAGTTGGATGTTTATAGGCCATTTTTTCTTTAAAAATTGGTTTGTTTTGCTTACATATAATGTAAAAGACAAAATCCCTTATTGAATAATTAGATAAATGTCATCAAAATAAATTACTTTCACCAACTTGCAGGCTGCCAAGTAAATTTGCGCAGCTATCATCATGAGGTAAGCTGGCTGAATATCTTTAGAGCTTGATGTCTTTAGAGCTTCAACAATGCTTCAGCTTGTAAACAATAGACCTAAGGAGACATTTCATCAGTGTGTGCGGGACATGGAGACAGATAGTTTTGTAGGAACTTCAACAACAACAAAGATTCAATGCTGGAAAGATGTTGTTGGAGGGAAAAGTAGAGGCGGAGTTTATTGCATTGGGGACTTAGCTGCAAACATTCATCATGGTGTGTCTTTCCTCGCTCAACTTTCTATTTTAGTCCGCACAATTCATCCAAGATCGGGACAGTTGGTTGAGACAAAGAGACTTCTAGAAGAAGTAAAACAAGCCAATATGAGAGATGATAAACTGATAAAAAATATACTCATGTTCAAGAACAATTGAGTTTGATGAAGCAACAATTAGCCATGTTGTTGGAGAAATAGGCTACAAACACTTCAACAGGCACCAGTCGCTTGCATCTGCATTATGAGGAAGACTTGGATGATCAACCCATTCCTTGATAATGGTACATCTTTGTTTTTGTTCAAATTGCATATACATTTTCTAAAATTTTACTTTCTTAATTATATTATAGGATACTGATAAAGTGGCTTTAGAGATTAATCTCTTACATTTTAGTTTTTCATTTTTCAGGTTTCAGTGTAATCTTTCTCTCTTCCATGATGGATTCTGGCTTGGAGGTGGATGTTATTAGGTTTTATAGGCTAAATAGTATAGGCTAAGTAGGAAAACTTAGAATGAAATGCAACTCGGATTGTAATGACAATATTAGGACTTTTTGTGTGACTGTAATGTGATCTTGGACTCATGGAATTTTGTGTGACTTTAATTTGTTCTAATTAAAGTCAGAATGCACTTAGATTTTATGTTTGCAATTTCAGTTCTAAATGAATTAAATGATATCCTTAATTGCTGGAATGTTGGATTGTTTGAAATGTATCTGGATGTAGGTTCTAATAGTGGATTCTGTTAATGGGTTTTGGTAATGGATGCTATTATGCATCTGGGATGTGCCTAAAAACAAACATTTCATTTCAAATTTAGTAGGTATTTGAGTCGGCCAAACCCATACTAGGCCGACGCCAACTATTCAAATGGCAATTGTTTGCGTCGGTCTAACCCACGCACAACCCCAATTTCATATTCTTAATTCAATTATGCGTGGGCTTAGCCTACGTACAAAAAGTTATTTCAATCTTTCGTGGGCTTAACCCACGCAAAAATGAGAAGATACGTTGAATTACCAACGTTTGTGTCATCCTAATCGACGAAACTTTTTTAAAAATTTTTCTTTTTGTTTTGGTGTTCGTGGGCTTGACCCACACACAGAAAATTCTTATTATATTTTTTGTTGGTTTTCGTCGGTTGAGCCGACGATAAATACGCTACAAATGTTTATCCCCATTTGGCCGACGCAGATGGGCTTTTGCATCCAAGAAATGGGCGTGGTCATGTTGTCGTCACTGGACCGATGCCTTCATCCCCTTTTCGTCAGTTTTACACCGGTGGCGTCTATTTTTGGTTGACGAAAAAACAGTAAATTCTTGTAGTGAGAATAGACTAGATGAGAATAGGAATGTAAATTCTTGATATCAATGTAGATGTTCTAATCATGTTATGGAGACCTAAAATAAGGAACAATGTAAATATCTTTTGTATAAGGATTGAAGCACTCCAAGTGCACTATATATATATATATATATATATATATATATATATATATATATATATATATATATAACTTCAATTTCTCACTAACCAGAAATGATTATAACAATAAAAAAATATAATGAACGAGGACAAAGTAAAGCAGATTATAGTTTGTGAGAACAACACATTATGAGGAATCCCCAAGGAGACAGGATCTAAGTGTTAGCTTCAACTTTTGTAAGAACGACAAAAGCAAAGGAGAATCGAAAGGGTCCAACATGGAAAACCTATGCTACAGAAAGAAATTAATGTATTTTATTGTCTTTGTTTTTCCTCAATATGAAATCAACCATGGACACCCTCACCTGCAATTCATGTTTATACATAAATTAGTCTCTGAAACTCAAATGTTTCTTGGCTGAAATCCGTGAAATTTGCATTCCCCTGTGCTATATGAGTGTATGCAGTAACACATGCAAATCGAATGTTGTGAAGGCCATGGTATATGTGTCTTCTAACTATAGAATCTAATTCTGAAATGAGACTTTGAGTTAAAACTAGTGGCCTTTTTGTTACGAGTAGCATATATTTTGTGCATGTTTTTATACAAGGTTAGCATTAAAAGCAAGCGAACAAAAGATCTACATAGCTCTTTAATTGCAGAAGCTTCTTCATTGACCAAATATTCCATCATTTAATTGGAGCTTTCTCTTTATGCTTTTGCGGCCTTTGTAGGACCAGACTATAGATGCCAAGCATTTTCCATCTCTCTTAGAAGTCTCATAGTCCAGGTTCCTTGCACTACAATAATGTCAAAATTCCTAATTTTTTACCATATTTATTGCTTAATACACTTCTCCAATAATCAATACCCTGTAATGTGTGTATGAGATTATAGAAATTTTAATGATTAGAATAATATATAAATATAGTTAAATATTTTAAACAAAAGATAAAATAGTTTGTTAATTATTTAAAAGATTTATTTTATTTTAAAATATTTTCTAAAAAATAAGATTCGGTGAATAATTATTTAATTAGAACAAATATTATTTGATATTGTTAGATATCAGAAGATATTTTTAGATACTATTATATATTAAATATTGTTACAAATTAAAAGATATCTTACGATATTATTAGATAATATGAAATATTCTTATATACTATTATATATTATTGTTTGATATTAATAATTAAGCATAAAATATTGTATTTTTCTTAAATATATTAAGCTTATCAATATAAGGGAGAAAAATGTTTATGGATAGAATTTTAATAAATGATGGCAAGTTAAGGAAGATGAAAAAGGGAAAAGTAAGAGATAGAGGAAACTAACTGTTTTAATTTGGTTTTTGTGTCCTATTTGTGAGTGAGTTTTGATGGTATATTGACGTTGTAAGAGAAATCTTGTATAGGCAGGGGATGATTATTGATATGTTTGTGTGTATAGTGACTCGATAAAAAATGGTGAAGGTAATTCTACATAATTGTATCAGAGATCCGGAAAAACTCTTAATGAAAATAACGAGAATGAGACTTATATTTCATTGAAGAATTGTGTACTTTGCTGAAAAAGTTCTCGGTAAGAGTGATGGAAAATTGCTCCTAGAAACTTTAACCACAAGATTCATGAGTAACAAAGGAAGTGAAATATTTAGTAAGCTATATGTGAAAGTTACGATTCAGTTTCATCCGCAACGAACATACTGAATTAGATTATATCACATCCCTACCAATCATAAGTTGTTAATTTGTTCACGAAGCCTTTCTAAAGCTACGCACTTTAATGTTTTTTTGAACAAAGCTTTGCCTTCGACTTTAGTCTCCTTTACATGAGAGTATTAGCAGTAGCCAATAATTCACTAATGGTAATTATGGTTAAAAGAAAAAGGAATTGAAGCTCATAAAATCTCTATAGTTATGTTGGATGATTAGAGTGTTTTAAATATCATTAATCAATCCAACAAACCGACCAGATTCTAGCAAAAGATCAACTAGATTCTAGAAAAACGTAATGAAGAAGCTAGACGTATATTTAAAATATATTAATTTAGAATTATGCGGAAAAATTGTTCTTAGTTCTGTACATTTAGTTTATCTCTCTTGCGTTTGTGTTTACTTTTTTTTATAAAAGATGCATCAATTATCTTTTTCTTCTATGTTTTAAAAGAACAAGAATCAAAGTCATGTTTAATCATATTGTAAAAGATTAAATATATACATTTTTTTTTATTGTTATTATTTCAACTGTTTAACTACTATAAAAATTAACTTGTGTTTTCAATAACTTATAAGAAAAATAAGAGTTTAAAAGTAAAATTTCTACTTTATTTTTGCTAATTTGAGTAAATTATTGTATTACATCATCAATATTTTATTGAAACTTTTTTTATTAAAAAATGTTTGTTATAGTAAGTTATGTGTTAGATAGACGAAAATAACGTGTTTTGAAAAGTCCTACCTCGCTTAGGATAACCAAGGGGTGAATATTAGTAACTATATAATGGGTTTTAAGTGATGTTCCTTGTCCCAATCAAACACATTTTAAGCTTGTATTTGACTCTTCTTATACTTTTGTAGTAGAGTGTTGTGAGGGTTGAGTTTAATTCTTGCTTTGGTGAGTGTGGGTGTACTTGGGGTCAAAGGATATCAGAGGGTAATCTATGTATTGTATAAGTTTTCACATAGTGTTATTCTTTAGTGGACATGGTTTTTCTCTGATTTTGAGGTTTTTCTGTTATATTCTTGTGTTTCTTGTTTTTATCTTATTTTTTTTTAATAGGTTCATTCTTGGGAGTGAAGATGGTAATATTCTTAATTGATGATACATTTTTTCCAACATGATAGGAGTATGAAAATGATTAAACATTTTTTAAAATTTAAAAAAATATTCTCTATTTCAGTTAAAATTATATTCATTATAAAATTTTTGTATGTGAATTAAAATATTGACTAATTATTACTTTTATAATAACTACGGTGTTAGCTGATATAAAAAGGTACAGTAAAAAGAATATACACAAAAAATTTTGTATGTGAATCCTAAAAACATACATGAAAATAAATTTTTTTATTAACAATTACAGATCCGACATAGAAATTTTATATCTAGAAATGAGCATAGAACTAGAAACTAGATACATCCAATGTTTAAAATAATGTTAGTATTTAAATGTAAGTGTAAGTTTATATTAAGTAAATTGTAACAATAATAAAATGGTAAAAAAAGGAAGGGGAACAAATAGGTTGGACCTGAAGAACTTTATTTTGATGACAGTGAAGGAGCAGTGGATGGCACTGGGGAAGGAATCGTGGGGCGAAGGTAGAAATGTCCTTATGTTAGGGGGTACTTAAGATAGAATGGGTGATAAGGATTCCATATACTCTGACCCAAACATTCTTTCAAGGGATCCACTCATTTTAACCCAATCATCACCACTATCTAACTGACCATGATTGATGTTACTTCACAAACCTAAAATTCTTAGTGGAGTTATAAATGTATTTTTAGTGTTAAAATTTTAACGTAAAATTATAATTAATCTATATTTTAAACATAGATCGGTTTATTATTCAAACTTTAATAGATATAATTCTTTTAATATAATAATATTAATTTTTTATATATATTAAATAACCTTTCAGACTTATATTTAAGTTATTTATGTCATTTAACATACTTTATGTCAAAAATACCATTTAACTAGTAAAACAATTAACAAGATTAGATTAAGATACCTATATCTATTTATTTTTTAAAAAAAATTATTCAGTTTTGTTCATTTTACCAAATTATTTTCAATTATCATATATTTTATCACTACAAGAAAATCTTTAAATCATCACCAATTTCAGTGACAAAAAATAATTAGTCATTATAGTGATCAATTTAAATATCAATTTATAAATTAAAAAATTGTTAGTAACTAAAATAGCTTCTAAATTGGTCTCTTAATTGATCACTATAGTGAATTGATCTCTAAATTGATCATTGACATTAACTATCAAGGCTTTAGCTTAGAGATGGCAAATAAACCCGTGCCCGTGGGTATCACCCGAATCCGTCCCCGTTTTGACGGGGAATCCCCGCTTTGACTGGGTATGGGTATGGGTATGGGTAATACCCGAAATTTTCAACTAGGGATGGGGATGGGGATGGGGATATATATATACCCGCCCAAATACCCGTCCCCGCTTAAATTACTAAA